>Ga0102944_1000154_pt1 | contig 56709 bp, 44 predicted proteins | sample SalPonD_shore_MG_FD_78172 | JGI IMG/M metagenome (GOLD analysis project Ga0102944, IMG submission 78172) | Salt pond soil microbial communities from South San Francisco under conditions of wetland restoration - Salt Pond MetaG... | ecosystem: Environmental > Aquatic > Marine > Intertidal zone >... | reverse complement strand
CCTGTGCACGATCGAGGCGCTGGAGAGCCGGGAGTGGCTGCGGGACGCGGCCGGCGTGGACCGGGACCTCGGGAGCTTCCCGACCGACCGCGTCAACCCGAACGGCGGGAGCATCGCGCTCGGACACCCGTTCGGGGCCACGGGGGCGCGCATCCTGTCGCAGGCGGCCGTCGAGCTGGCCGATGAGCCGTCGGGGAGCCGCGCGGTGGTGAGCATCTGCGCCGCGGGCGGCCTGGGCCACGTGGCGCTGCTCGAGGCGGTGTAGCGGGGGGAGCCTGCCGCCCGGTCCGGCCGTCCGGGCCGGCCGGGCGCCCGGCGGATCGGAGCCGGTCCGGGCCCGCGGCCCGGCGCCGCCCGGAGACGGCCCTACGAGCCCCCGGCGCTCGCCTCGTACACGGGGGGAGACGCCGTCGCGGAGGGCGCCCCCGAGGCCACGACGGGCACCGCCCGATCCCGGATCGGTACGGTGGCCGCCCGGTCCACGAGCATGGCCCCGAACAGGAGGGCCAGGTAGAGGAGCGAGTAGCGGTAGAGCTTCCACGCCCGGCCCGTGTGCTCCCGTTCCCTCACGAGCTCGACGACCAGCCACAGGAGCCGCCCGCCCAGGAGGAGCGCCAGCACCCCGTACACCACGCCGAAGGCGCCTGTGAGGACGGGGACGAGGCTGAGCGGGACGAGCACGAGGCTGTAGAGGAGCATCTGGCGCTTGGTCTCGCGCTCGCCCCACACCACCGGCGCCATCGGCACCCCGGCCTCGGCATAGTCCTTCTTCTTCATGAGCGCCAGCGCCCAGAAGTGGGGCGGCGTCCAGTAGAACACGATGAGGAAGAGGACGATGGCGGGGAGGTCCACGTGCCCCGCCACCGCGGCCCACCCCACCAGCGGAGGGAAGGCGCCGGCCGCCCCGCCGATCACGATGTTCTGCGGCGTCGAGCGCTTGAGCCAGCGCGTGTAGATGAACACGTAGAACAGGAGTCCGGCCAGCGCGAGGCTCGCCGCCACGAGGTTGGCGGCGAACGCGAACACGGCGAACGCCGCGACCGCGAGCACGACCCCGAACACGAGGACGCGCCGGGCCGGCATCCGCCCGCTCGGGATGGGCCGGCGGCGGGTGCGGGCCATGGTCCGGTCGATGTCCCGGTCCAGGTACATGTTGATGGCGTTCGCCCCGCCCGCCATCAGGTAGCCGCCCACGATCGTCCACATCACCAGCCACGCGGACGGCGACCCGGCCACGTACATCGGGATGACCGTCGTGACGAGGAGGAGCGAGATGATGCGGGGCTTGGTGAGCGCGACATAGTCGAGCATGGCCTGCCGCGCGGGGCCGGCCGTGGCGGTGCCCGCCGCCGCGGTTGCGCCGGCGCTCTCCGCGGCCGCCACCGACCGCGCCGCCGCGTCTCCGGACGTGGCCGGAGCTTCCGCGATCCCCGCCCCCTCCTCCACCGGCCGCCGCCGGGTCAGCGTCGCCGCCCACACGAGGGACGCGAACACCGCCGCGCCCCCAGCCACGTGCAGCACGCGGGCGGCGAGCGGCAGCCCGCCCAGGATCATCCACGCCCCGATCCCGATCTGGGTCGCCACGACGCCCGCCACGAGGATGGACGCCGCCCGGGCGGTCCGGTCTCCGGGCCGGCGGCGGCGGACATGGAACGGGTACCACACGGCCAGGAGAGCCAGCGTGTAGGCCAGCAGGCGGTGCGTCCAGTGGAGGTGCGTCCTCCAACCGCCCGCGGGCACGAGGCTCCCGTTGCACAGGGGGAAGCCCCGGCACGCGGTCGAGGCGCCCAGGTTGGCCACCAGGGCCCCGAGGAGGACGACCACGAACGCCAGGCCGGCCAGGGCCGCGGTGACCCGCGACGTGCGGTCGGGCCGCGGCGAGCGCGGGCCGGCGAGGGCGCGCGTCGTCCCGACCACGATGAGCCCCAGGAGCGCCATCGCGGTCCCGAGGTGGATCACCACCGTCGACGGCGGGAGCTCCAGCCACACGGTGACCGCCCCCAGGAGGGCCTGTACGATGACCAGCCCGAACGCGGCCACGCTGAGGAGGAGCGGTCGCCGCATGGCCCGGACGCGTCGGGCCGTCCAGCCGGAGTAGACCATCATGGCCGCGACCAGCGTCACCACGGTCGCCGCGGTGAGGCGATGGCCGTACTCGATCATGGTGGGCAGGTCCATGGGCGGGATCAGGTGACCCCGGCACAGGGGCCAGTCCGGGCCGCAGCCGAGCCCGCTCCCCGTGATGCGGACGACGCCGCCCAGGACGACCAGGAGGTAGGTGGCCACCAGGGTCAGGCCGGCCACCAGGCCCCAGCGGCCGAGCTCGGCCGGCTTGGATCTTTGGCTTCCGGGCACCATCGCGTCGCTCGACAGGGGAACCGCGGGCCGCGGGCCGCGTCCGTTTGCGTCCGATTCGTGAATCGTGCGAAGTTGCCCCCGCCCGATCGGGCGCGAACATAGGGACGTACGGACCGCCGCGCCACGTGGCTCGCGGAACCGCCGGAGGACAGACGGAGATGGCCGAGCCGGGCACAGCCGGGGAAGAGCAGGCCGAGCAGGAAGGGGCGGAGGAGAAGAAGGAGAGCCGCTTCTCGGTCTTCGCCCTCCGGAAGCTGGCCCCCCGGCTCGAGCCCCACCGCCGCGCCATCGCCGGAGCCGTCGCCTGCCTCGTCCTCAGCGCCGCGATCGGGCTGAGCTTCCCGCTCGTCGTCCGCTACCTCATGGACGCGGCGTTCGTCAAGAAGAACCTCGGCCACCTGAACGAGATCGCCGCCATCCTCCTGGTCCTGTTCGCCGTGCAGGGGGTCCTGAACTACTGGGAGGTCTACCTGCTGGGCGCCACGGCCGAGCGGGTCGTCACCTTCCTTCGGATCGACCTGTTCTCGCACCTCCTCGAGCTCTCGCCGGGTTTCTTCAGCCGGCGCTCCTCGGGCGAGCTCACGAGCCGGCTCACGTCGGACTGCTCGACCCTGCAGAGCCTGCTCAGCCACCAGGTGGCCGAGCTCCTCCGCCAGCTCCTCTACCTGGTGGGAGGGCTCTCGCTCCTGGCCTTCCTGCACGCGCGCCTCATGGTCACCGTGCTGGCCGTGGCGCCACTGGTCGTGGTGCTCGGCTTCGTGGTGGGCCGCTATCTGCGGGCGCGGAGCACCCGGGTGCAGGACCGCCTGGCCGAGGCCAACGCCACGGCCGAGGAGGCCCTCACCCAGATCCCCACCGTCCAGAGCTTCGTGCGGGAGGCGTGGGAGCGGACGCGCTACGACGCCCGCATCCGCTCGGCCCTGGACGCCGCGATCGAGCGGGCCCGGGTGCGGGGCGGCTTCTTCGGGGCCATCACCTTCCTGGCCTTCGGCGGGATCGTGGCCGTGCTGTGGGAGGGCGGGCGCCTCATCGTGGCCGGCCAGATCACCGCCGGCGAGCTGGTCTCCTTCCTACTGTACGCCGTGCAGGTGGCGGCGGCGATCACCGCGCTCGGCTCGATCTGGAGCAGCTACCAGGAGGCGCAGGGCGCGGCCCACCGGGTGTTCGAGCTCCTCGAGACCGAGCCCGACATCGCCGACCCCCCCGACCCGGTGGAACTCCGGGAGGAGGGTCCCGGCCGCATCACGTTCGAGAACGTGTGGTTCCGCTATCACCCCGACGATCCCTGGGCCCTGCGCGAGGTCGACGTCACGATCCGGCCCGGCGAGATCGTGGCGCTGGTGGGGCCGAGCGGGGCCGGAAAGTCGACCTTCGCCTACCTCGTTCCCCGCTTCTGGGACCCGACCGAGGGGAGGATCACGATCGCGGGCCACGACCTGCGGCGCCTCCGGCTCTCGGACCTCCGTGACCGGGTCGGGATCGTGCCGCAGGAGCCCATGCTGTTCGCGGGCACGGTCGGGGAGAACATCGCCTACGGCCGGCCCTCGGCCGACCGGGAGGAGATCGAGGCCGCCGCCCGCTCGGCGCACGCCCACGAGTTCATCGACACCCTGCCCGGTGCGTACGAGACGATGGTCGGCGAGCGCGGCGTCCGCCTCTCGGGCGGGCAGCGCCAGCGGATCGCGATCGCCCGCATCTTCCTCAAGGCCCCGGAGATCCTCATCCTGGACGAGGCGACGAGCAGCCTGGACACCGAGAGCGAGCGGCTCGTCGAGGAGGCGCTCGAGGCGGCCATGAAGGAGCGGACGACCATCATCATCGCCCACCGCCTCCGCACGGTGCGGCGGGCGGACCGGCTCCTGGTCCTCCGACGCGGGCGCGTGGTCGAGCAGGGCTCCCACCAGGAGCTCCTGGCCCACGACGGGCTCTACGCCCGCCTGTACCGGGGCCAGGTCCTGGAGCCGGTAGCCGCGCCGGCCGTCTGAGCGCGCGAGCGCCCCGGGCGCGGCCCCTGCAGCTTCTCTCGCCTCTCCCGCGGCGCGGCGCCCGGCCCGTGCGAGCCCCGCGCCTCTCCTCCGTCCTCGCGTGGCTCGCCGCGATCTCCGTCGCGGCGCCGGTCGCGCTCGGGGCGCAGACGCCGCCGGACGCCGCCCGCGCCGACACAGCCCGGACACGGCCCGACACCACGCCCTCCGTCCTCGAGGCCGTGCGCGTCACGGTGACGAGGGTCGAGGAGCCCCTGCGGAACGTCCCCCTGCCGGTCACGGTCGTGGACGCGACCCGGACGGAGGAGGACGAGACGGGGGTCTCGCTGCAGGGGGCCCTCGAGGGCGTCCCCGGCGTGTTCGTGGCCGACCGCCACAACCTCTCGCTCGGCGACAGGCTGGTGGTGCGCGGGGCCGGGGCCCGGGCCCAGTTCGGCGTGCGCGGCGTGCAGGTCCTGGCCGACGGCATCCCGCTCACCCTGCCCGATGGGCAGGCCGCCCTCGGCAACCTGGACCTCGGCTCGGCCGACCGCATCGAGGTGGTCCGCGGCCCCGCCTCCTCGCTGTACGGAAACGCGTCGGGCGGCGTCCTCCGCGTGGAGTCGGGGCCCTTCCCCGCCGCCCCGCTCGCCCCCTCGGCCCGCCTCGTGGCCGGGGGCGACGGCCTCCTCCAGGCCGAGCTCCGGGCCGGCGGCACGGACGGCTCCCTCTCCTGGCTCTTCCACGGGACCAGGATGCGGACGGACGGGTTCCGAGAGCACGCCCGGGCCGAGCGCTGGCAGGCCAACCTGGTGGCGCGCTCCGCCCTGGCCGGGGGCGGGGAGATCCGCGGCGTCCTGAACCTCTACCGCCTCCCCTTCGCCCAGAACCCGGGATCCCTGGACCGGCAGACCGCGCTCGAGGCGCCGCGGACGGCCCGCCCCTTCCTCATCCGGCAGGGCACGGGCGAGACGTCGGGTCAGGGGCAGGCGGGCGTCTCCGCCGTCCTCCCGCTCGGGGGCCGGACCCGGCTCCGCGGCTCGGTGTGGGGCCTGGCGCGGGACGTATGGAACCCGATCCCGAACCGGGTCATCGACCTCGGGCGGGCGGCCGGCGGCGTGCGGAGCGTCCTCTCCGGGCGCGCGGAGCCCGGAGGCCTCCCGCTGCTCTGGACGGCCGGCCTGGACGCCGGGCTCCAGTCCGACCACCGCCGCGAGCTCGAGAACCTGGGCGTCCCGCCGGGCGGCGAGCGGGCGGCGGCGGGCGCGCTCCTCCTCGACCAGGACGAGCGGGTCCTGCAGGCGGCGCCCTTCGTCCGTCTCGAGGCGCGGCTCCCCGGCCGGGTCGGGCTCTCGGCGGGCCTGCGGCTGGACGCGTACCGCTTCTCGGTCGCCGACCGCCTGCTGGCCGACGGTGACGACTCCGACGTGCGCTGGATGACGAGCGCGAGCCCCTCCGCCGGCGTCACCTGGTCCCCCCTCCCGTGGCTGGGGACGTACGCCCGCCTCGGGACGGCCTTCGAGACCCCGACCACGAGCGAGCTCTCCAACCGGCCCGACGGGGGCGGCGGCTTCGCCCCGGACCTCGGGCCCGAGCACACGGTGGCGCTCGAGGCCGGGGCCCGCGGGGCGCTCGGGGCCGGGCGCCTGCGCTGGGAGGTCGCCGCCTATCGGGCCCGCGTCACGGACGCGCTCGTCCCCTTCCAGGGACCCGGCGACCAGACCTTCTACCGGAACGCCGGCCGGCTCACCCGCCGCGGGCTCGAGCTCCGGGCCGAGGCGCGGCCCGTCCCGCGCACGGAGGTCCGCCTGTCGTGGGCCCTCGAGCGGCACGCCTTCGACCGGTTCGGGGCGGGCGGCCGGGACTTGGCCGGGAACCTCGAGCCGGGCGTCCCGGGCCAGCGGGCCTTCGTCTCGGCCGCCGTCCTCCTGCCCGGCCGGCTCCGGCTCGAGGCGCGGGGTCGGTGGGTCGACGCCTACCCGGCCGACGACGCCAACACGGCGTGGGCGTCCTCCCACCGGGTGGTCGACCTGAGGCTGGGAGGGCGCACGGGGCCCGGGGGCCGGCGCCTGAAGGCCTTCGCGGGGGTCGACAACCTGCTGGACGAGCGCTATTCGGGCTCGGTGGTGCCCAACGCGTTCGGGGGGCGCTACTACGAGCCGGCCCCGGGGCGGACCTTCCTGGCCGGCGTCGAGGTCGGGATGTGAGGGGCGCTCAGGGAGCGAGGCGGTCACGCTCGTCCGGGGGGAAGCGGTCCGGACCGGCCGGGCGCCGTCCCGCGCGAGCCGGCCTCCCTCAGCCCGGCGACCCGCCCGACAGCCTCCGCACGTCCGCCAGGAGACGGTCGGCCCGCTGGGGACCCAGGTAGCGCCGGCGGATCACGCCGTCCCCGTCGATGAGGAAGGTCGTCGGGAAGCCCATGACCTGGTAGAAGTGGACCACACGGTCGGAGCCGGACGACCAGATCGGGTAGTTCATCGAGAAGGTGTCGGCGAAAGCCCGGATGTCGGCCGGCGTCCCCGAGTCCACCGCGATCGACACGATGGTGGCGTCCAGCTCCCCGCTCGCCGCGAGCCGCCGCTGGAGGTCGACCAGCTCGGGGATCTCCCGCCGGCAGGGCGGGCACCAGGTGCCCCAGAAGTTGAGGACGACGATCTTCCCGCGGTAGTCCCGCAGGGAGACGGTGTCGCCCGCCAGGCTCAGGAAGGGGACGACGGGCGCCGGGATCGCGAGCCACGCCGAGCGGGCCACCTCGCCCCGCCGCGCCTCGGGGGTGCGCGCCTCCGGCGGGAGACCCGAGTCCGCCCCTGCCGCCGGGGGCGCGCTCCTGGTGACGGCACCCGGGCTGAGGAGGGCCCAGGCGCTCCCCGCGGCGACCACGACGGCCACGAGCGCCGCGCCGAGCCGTGCCTTCGTCTTTCCCGTCATCCGGCGTCCTCCTCTCGCCTCCAAGCGCCGCGGCCGTTCGCGCGCCTTCTACCCGGCGGCCGGCTCACGGGTCGCCCCCGCCCCAGCCGCCGCCTCCCGGCGTCTCGATCCGGAGCCGGTCGCCCTCCTCCACGTCGAGCGAGACCTTGGAGGGCAGCTCCCGCTCCCGGCCGTCCCGCACGAGGACGTTCCTCCCGGGCCGCCCCGCTCCGCCGCCGGCCAGCCCGTACGGCCCCACCCGCCGCCGCTCGGTGAGGAGCGTGACCCTGGCGGGGGCATCGAACGCGATCTCCCGCACGATCCCGTCCCCGCCGCGATGCGCCCCCCCGCCCCCCGACCCCCGCCGCACCTCGTAGCGCGTCACTCGGAACGGATACGCGAACTCGAGCGCCTCGGCCGGCGTGTTCAGCGTGTTGGTCATGTGCGTGTGCACCGCGGAGGCGCCGGGGCCCGACGGCCCCGCTCCCGCGCCCCCGCCCACGGTCTCGTAGTAGGTGTAGGGCTCCCCGTCCTCGCCCCGTCCGCCCACCACCACGTTGTTCATCGTCCCCTGGCTCGCCGCCGGGATCCGGTCCGGACAGGCCTTCGCCAGCGCCCCGAGGAGGACGTCCACGATGCGCTGGGAGGTCTCGACGTTCCCGCCCGCGACGGGGGCCGGCCGCCGCGCGTCGACCAGCGTCCCCGGCTCGGTCACGAGCTCGATCGGGACCAGGCACCCGCCGTTCGACGGGAGGTCGAGGCCGACGAGCGACCGGATCACGTAGTGGACGGCCGAGAGCGTGATGGCGCGGACCGCGTTGATCCCGGCCTCCCGCTGGGGGGAGGTCCCGGTGAAGTCGACCCTGATCCGGTCCCCCTCCACCCTCACCGCGACGGCGATCTCCGCCTCCCCACCGCCCCGTCCGTCGTCCTCCATGACGTCCCGGAAGCGGTAGGTGCCGTCGGGGATCGTCTCGAGGAGCCTGCGCGTGGTCCGCTCAGCGTAGGCGAGGAGCTCGTCCATCGTCTCCCGCACCCGATCGGCCCCGTACCGGTCCGCCAGGGCCCTGAGGCGAGAGCCCCCCCGCTCCACCGCCGCCCGCTGCGCCCGGAGGTCCCCCTCGCGTTCGCGCGGCGTCCGGACGTTGGCCAGGAGCAGGGCCAGGACGTCCGGGTCGGTCTCCCCGGCCCGCACCAGCCGGACCGGCGGGATCACCAGCCCCTCCTGGAGCAGCTCGCTGGCCAGCGGCATCGACCCCGGGGTCATGCCGCCCACGTCGGCGTGGTGGGCGCGGGCGGCCACGTAGCCCAGGGGGCGTGCCCGGGCTCCGGCCGCGCTTCCGGGGTTCACCGCGCCGGCCCGCGCGGCTCCTGCCCCGGGCCCGCCTTGCTCGAACACGGGCGCCACGAGCGTGATGTCCGGGAGGTGGGTCCCGCCCCGGAACGGGTCGTTCAGCATGGCCACGTCCCCGGGACCGAGCTCCAGCGCCTCCACGCAGGCCCGCACCGACAGCGGCATCGACCCCAGGTGCACGGGAATGTGCTCGGCCTGCGCGACCATATCTCCAGCACTGCTGAAGATCGCGCATGAGAAGTCGTTGCGTTCTTTGATGTTAGGTGAGTACGCGCTCCGTCGCAGAACCTCCCCCATCTCCTCGGCCACCGAGGCGAACAGGTGCTTGAACAGCTCGAGCCGCACCGGGTCCACGCTCACCTCGCCACCTCCACGACCAGGTTCGAGCGCCGGTCCACCCGGCCGCGGTCGGCTTCCCCCAGGAACACGGTGGTGTCGTCCCGGAGGACGACCGCCGGACCCTCCATGCGGTGGCCCGGCCGGAGGTCGGCGGCCCGGTAGAAGCGCGCCGCCCGCCTGCATGCCGCCCCGTCCCGGCCCCGGAGGACGACGGGGCGCTCCCCCGCGAAGGCGACCGACGGGTCGGCCGGCCCCTCCTCGTCCCCGGGCAGGGGCGGCGGGTCGACCGGGAGGACCGCGCGGAGCCGAAGGCTCACGACCTCGGTCTCCGCCCCCGGGTCGGCGTGCCCGTAGACCTCGCGGTGCAGGCGGTGGAAGCGCTCCCCGGGGCTCGCGTCCTCCGCTTCGAGCGGCACCTCGATCTCCCAGGACTGCCCCCGGTAGCGCATGGCCAGCCGGCGCCCGAGCCGCGGCTCGGCGTCGGCCGCCTCGGAACGGAGCTCCGAGCGCGCCCGCTCCTCGAGCGGGGCGAAGCGCTCCCGGAGCTCTCCGGGCGAGGCGCTTCCGGGCAGCATGACCGTGAGGCCGTAGTCCCGGACGACGTCGGCGGCCAGCATGCCGTGCGCCGAGAGCACCGACGCGGTGGGCGGGACGAAGACCGTCCTGATCCCGAGCGCCCGGGCCAGGTCCGCCGCGTGGAGCCCCCCGGCCCCACCGAACACCACCATCGTGAAGTCGGCCGGGTCGTGCCCGCGCTGGACGGAGATCACCCGGAGCGCGCGCTCCATGTGGGCGTTCGCCACGCGGACCACGCCCAGGGCCGCCGCCTCGAAGGCCTCGAGTCCCGGCGGCGGCTCGAGCCCCGCCTCCGCCGCCAGCCTCTCCAGCGCGCGGCGCGCGGCGTCCGCGTCCAGCGCGAGCTCGCCCCCCGCGAAAGCGCCCGCCGCCATGCGCCCGAGGGCCAGATTGGCGTCGGTGACGGTGGCGCGCTCCCCTCCCCGCCCGTAGCACGCCGGGCCCGGGTCGGCGCCCGCGCTCTCCGGCCCCACGCGCAGGGCCCCGCCCGGGTCCACTCGCGCCACCGAGCCCCCGCCCGAGCCGACCGTGTGGAGGTCGACGACCGGGACCGCGAGCGGCAGCCCGTCGATCGTCGCCTCGGTGGTGAGCCGCGGCGCGCCCTCGGCCAGCGACACGTCGGTCGAGGTCCCGCCCATGTCCAGGCCGATGATCCGACCGTGGCCAGCGGCCCGGGCCACGTGGAGCGCGCCCACGACCCCTCCGGCGGGGCCCGAGAGCACCGAACCGAGGCCCGTTCCCCGCGCGGCCGCAAGGCTCAGGCTTCCGCCGCTCGACTGCATGACCCTCCAGCGGCCGGCGCCGGCCTCCGCCTCGATCCGGCCCAGGTAGCGGTCCACCACGGGAGTGACGTAGGCGTCGACGGCCGTGGCGCTCGCCCGCTCGTATTCGCGGAGCTCGGGGAGGACCTCGCTGGAGAGGGAGACCGAGAGGCCCTCCTCCCGGAGACGGCGGCCGAGGCGGGCCTCGTGCTCCGGTCGGAGGAAGGAGAACAGGAGGCAGACGGCCACCGAGCGCGCGCCGGCCTCCAGGAGACGGGAGGTCACCCGCTCGATCTCCTCATCGGCGAGGGGACGGAGGACCCGGCCCCGGTGGTCCACCCGCTCGTCCACCTCGAAGCACAGGTCGGGGGGGATGATGGGGGCCGGGGGTCGGGGCTCCAGGTCGTAGAGGGCCGGCCGGGCCTGCCGTCCGATGGCCAGGACGTCCCGGAAGCCGCGGGTGGCGACCAGCGCGGTCCGCGCCCCCTTCCGCTCGAGGATGGCGTTGGTGGCCACCGTGGAGCCGTGGACCACGACCGGTACGGGGGCGCCGGCCGCGCCGCCGTCGTCCGGACCGCCGGCGGGACCGCCGCCCGCGGCCCCGCCAAGGATCCGTCCGAGGCCCGCCAGCACCGCCCGGGACGGGTCGTCGGGGGTGGAGAGGAGCTTGAAGGTGCGGACCGCCCCCTCTCCGGCCCCGCGCACGACCACGAAGTCGGTGAACGTGCCCCCAACGTCGATCCCGATCCGGGTCGGAGCCGCCATCAGAGCACCCCCGTCAGCGCCCGGACGCCCAGGGCGGCGGCCAGCGCCACGACCGCGGCGCCCGCCAGGTTGAGCGCCCACCCGTTCCGCCACCGGCCCATGCGCTCCCCATCGTTCACGGCCACCAGGAGGAAGACGGCCACCGCGGGGAGCAGGAGGCCGTTCGCCGCCTGGGCGAAGAGGATGGCCGGCACGGGCCGGACGCCGAGGACCGAGAAGGCGACCCCGGCCCCGAGCACGAGGCCCCACACGGCGCGGAAGCGCCCCGAGCGCAGGTCGGCGCCCCACCCCAGGACCCCGCAGGCGGCCCACGCGGCCGCCAGGGGCGCCGTGATGGCCGAGGTGAGGCCGGCGGCCAGGAGGCCGGCGCCGAAGAACACCCGGGCCCATCCACCGAGGAGGGGCTCGAGCTGGCGGGCCATGTCGGCCGCATTCTCGACCCCCGGCGCGCCGGCGCCCGCGGCCGTGACGACCACGGCCATGCTCACCAGGCCGCCCAGCACGATGGCCCGGGCCGCATCCCGCCGCGCCTCGGGAAGGTCGCCGGCTCCCGACCAGCGCTCCCGCACCGCCGAGGCGTGGAGGAAGAGATTGTAGGGCACCACCGTGGTTCCGACGAGGCCCAGGACGAGGAGGGCGGTGCTCGCCGGAGCCTCGGGGAGGAGGAGACCGCGCACCAGCTCGCCCGGCGGAGGGAGGAGCGTCACGGCGGTGGCGAAGAACACCACGCCCATGACCCCGACCATGAGCGTGAGCCACCGCTGCAGCGCCGCGTACCGGCCCCGCCACAGAAGGACCCCAGCCCCGAGGCCGAGGGCGGGCGCCCACGCCCGCGCCGGCCCCACGCCCAGGGCGCTCGCGCCCAGCGCCCCGCCCAGGAGGTTTCCGGTCTCGTAGGCCGCGTTCCCGATCACGATGGCCGAGAGCACGAGGAGGGCGGCGCCCGTCCGGGCCGGCCCGCTCCGGAAGCGGGCCCGGACGGCCTCCCCCAGCCCCTGCCCCGTCACGAGACCCAGCCGGGCCGCCATCTCCTGGAGGGCCAGCGTGGCCAGGACGGAGAACAGGAGCGCCCACAGGAGCGCCGAGCCCGTGCGCACGCCGGCCAGCGTGGCCGTGGTGATCGTGCCGGGCCCGAGGAACGCGGCGGCCACCATGGCGCCGGGCCCGCCCCGAAGGCGCATCCTCCCGGGGCGCGCGCCGCCCTCCTCCATCCCCCCGCTCGCCATCTCCCGGAAGGCCTCCTGTTCGGGCCCCTGCCCCGCCGATCCGACCGCCGCGAGGGCTCAAGATGCCCGCGACACGGGGGCTTCGCCACCGGAACGGCAAATGCATTCGAAAGAGCCCGTCGCCGAGGCCGTCGGCGGCGAGATCGTGCCGCCGGGGGCCGGAAGCGGCGCCGCCGTCCCGGCGATCCTCGGCCTGTCCGGGGTCTCCCCGGCGTTCCTGGCCGCGATCGCGACGATCGCCGTGGGTGCGGCGCTCCTCTCGGAGGGCGGCGCCATCGCGACGCGGTACTCCGAGCTGGTTTCCGAAAGCTCCGATGCGTCGATGGATGACACCGAGCTCGGAGCCGGCATGACCACGGAGTTCCCGGGAGGGATCGCCGGCATCGTGCCCGGCAGCCGCCGGGCCCGTCCTGCATCGGGGGCTTGCCCCGCGCCGGCCCCGTCGGCTATCTCTGGTCCGTAGACAGGCGGACGGAGCCCACCGGAAGCCGGTGAGAGACCGGCACGGCCCCGCCACTGTGAGAGGCCCGCGATCGACACGATCGCGGCACGGCGCGCCCGACGAGCCACTGGACCGCCCCGAGAGGCGGACCGGGAAGGCGGGCGCGGCCGCCTCGAGTCAGGAGACCGACTCCGTCCGTGCCCGAGAACGAGCCCTTCGAGGGAGGGGTCGGGTGCGGCGCATCCCGTCGCCCTCCCCCCTCCCCCGCGGGCACCGGCCTCCGAGGGGAGGAGCCCCTGAGCGACAGCGCGACGTCCGACCCCGCATCCGCCGCGCCGGCCCGGCGCGCACCGCGCCCGGTCCTCCGGCTCGCACTCCTGGTCCTGGCCCTGGCGGCCTGCGTGGGCCTGGCCGTGCTGGTGGGGGCGGCTTCCATCTCCCCCGGCCGGGTGCTGGCCGTGCTCGCCGGGGGCGGCGACCCGGCCGCCCGCGGCATCGTCCTCGGGCTTCGGCTCCCGCGGGCCGTCCAGGGGGCGCTGGTCGGCGGCGGCCTGGCGGTGGCGGGAGCGGCCTTCCAGGCCCTCCTCCGCAACCCCCTCGCCGAGCCCTACGTGCTGGGGGTCTCCGGCGGCGCCGCGCTGGGCGCCGTGGCCGCCCTCGTGCTCGGGTGGAGCGCCGCCGGCGTCTGGTCGCTCCCCGTGGCCGCCTTCTGCGGGGCCCTCCTGGCCGTGGGCGCCGTGCTGGCCGTCGCCGCGCGCAGCTCCCTGGCCCTGGACACCCGGGTCCTCCTCCTGGCGGGGGTGGTGGCGGGCGCCTTCTTCAACGCCCTCATCATGCTCCTCCTCAGCCTCGGACGCGCCGAGGCGTTCCGCTCGGCCATCTACTGGATGATGGGGAGCCTGTCGGGCGCCGGCTGGACCGAGACCTGGATCCTGGCCCTGTACGTCCTCCCCTGCGCCGCCGTCCTCCTGGCGCTCGCCCGCCCTCTGAACCTCCTGGCCGTGGGCGAGGAGACGGCCCTCTACCTGGGGACCAGGGTGGAGGGGACCAAGCGGATCGTGTACGTGGCGACCTCGCTGCTCGTGGCCGCCACGGTCTCGGCCGCGGGCGCGATCGGTTTCGTCGGCCTCATCGTCCCGCACGCCGTGCGGCTGGCGTGGGGGAGCGACCACCGGCTCCTGATGCCCGCCTCCCTGCTGGCCGGCGGGGCCTTCCTGGTCCTGGCCGACACCGCCGCCCGCACGGTGGCCGCCCCCGCCGAGCTGCCGGTCGGGGTCGTCACCGCCCTGGTCGGCGTCCCGCTGTTCGTGACGCTCCTTGTCCGGGAGTCGGGCCGGGGCGGGGGGCTCGGATGAGCGCGGGCGAGCCCCGGACGGGCCGGCGCGGAGCCGGTGCGGGCGCACCCGGGGCCCGCACGCGCGCCGCCGCCCTGGCCGCCGAGGGGCTGGCCTTCCGCTACCCGCGCGCCGCTCGCCCCACCCTGGACGGCGTCTCGTTCACGGTGGCGCCGGGGGAGCTGTTCGGCGTCCTCGGCCCCAACGGCTCCGGGAAGTCCACCCTTCTCCGTCTCCTCCTCGGCGCGCTCGGCGCCGACGGGGGCCGGGTCCGGGTCCTCGGCCGCGACCTGGGGACGTGGGGACGCCGCGAGCTAGCGCGCCGCGTGGCCGTCGTGCCCCAGCACGAGGACATCGCCTTCCCGCTCTCCGTGGAGGAGATGGTGGCCATGGGCCGCTACCCCCACCTGGGCCCGTGGCGGGCCGAGGGCCCCGGCGATCGCCGGGCCGTGCGGGAGGCTCTGGCGAGGTGCGACCTCTCGGCGGTCGCGGACCGGCCGGTCTCCACCCTCTCGGGGGGCGAGCTGCAGCTGGGCCGCCTGGCGCGCGCCCTGGCGCAGGAGCCCGAGGTCCTGGTGCTGGACGAGCCCACGGTCTCCCTGGACCTCCGCCACCGCATGGAGATCTTCGGCCTCCTCAAGCAGCTGGCCGGGCCCGAGGGAACCACGGTCCTCCTCGTCACCCACGACCTGAACGCCGCCTCACGCTTCGCCGACCGACTCCTCCTTCTCGACGGTGGACGCCAGGCCGCCGTGGGCACGCCCGCCCAGGTCCTCGAGCGCGAGACGATCGAGCGCGTCTACGGATGGCCGGTCCGCGTGACGCGGCTGCCGGGGCCCGGCCCCGACGCCGGAGCGCCCCAGGTCACCGCGCTGGCCACGCGACATGCACCGAAGGAGATCGCATGAGCATCATCGTGCCGGGCGTCCGACTCCTCGCCGCGGCGGCTCTCGCGGCCGCCGCACCCGCGGCGGCCCCGGACACCGCGCCGGCCGCCCCGAGCGACACGGCCGTGCGCTCCGCCGGCGACACCGTCCTCCTCCCCGGCCTCGTGGTCACCGCCTACCGCATGCCCGTGCCCCGGGACGCCGTGGTGAGCGACGTGACGGTGCTCGACTCCGCCCGGATCCGGGCCTCCGGCGCCCTCCACGTCCTCGACCTCCTGCGACGCGTCCCCGCCGCGCAGATCGTCCAGACGGGCTCGTGGGGGAGCCCGGCCTCGCTCTTCCTGCGGGGCGGCGAGAGCAACTACGTCAAGGTCCTGGTGGACGGCGTCCCGGTGAACCAGGCCGGCGGCGACTTCGATTTCTCGGCGCTCACGACGACCGGCATCCGGCGCATCGAGGTCGTGCGCGGCCCCGCGAGCGTCCTGTACGGCTCGGACGCGGTCACGGGCGTGGTTCAGATCTTCACCGACCGCGGCCGCGGCCCGCCGACCGTCCACGCCTCGGCGCGGGCCGGCTCCTTCGGGAGCCTGGACGGGAGCGTCGGCGTGCGCGGCGGCAGCGAGACCGTCCGCTACGGCGCGTCGGCGGGCCGCTTCTCCACCGACGGCACCCTCCCCTTCAACGACGCGTACCGGAACACGAGCGCCACCGGGAGCATCCGCCTCCTGCCGGACTCGGCCACCCGGGCCACGCTCACGGCCCGCTGGGGGGAGTTCACCGCGCACTTCCCGACCGACGGCACCGGCCGGATCGTCGACCGGAACCAGTTCCGCGACGGTCGCAGCCTGTCCGCCGGGCTCACGCTGTCGCGGCGTCTCTCGGACGCCGTCGGGGTCCGGCTGCAGCTGGCCGATCACGAGGCCCGCTCGCGCCTGAGGGACGCGCAGGACGGCTCCTCCGACACGACCGGCTTCTTCGCGAACCGCGGGGACGGGCGGCAGGCGCGCCGGTCCGTCGACCTGCGCTTCGACCTTCGCCCGGTGGAGGGAACGGTCGTGAGCCTCGGCGGCACGTGGGAGCGGGAGACGGGACGGGACTCGAGCCGCTCGGTCTCGCCCGGAGGCGCGTCGGTGAGCCGCACGAACGGTACCCGCCGGGACGCCGGCGCCTACGCCCAGGTCCTGACCCGGCCCGCCCCGGGCCTGGCCCTGACCGCCGGGGCGCGCGTGGACGACGACCAGGCCTTCGGCACGTGGACGACCTGGAGGGCCGGGGCCGCCTACCGGCTCCCGTGGGGGACGCGCGTCCGGGCCGCGGCGGGCACCGGGTTCAAGGAGCCCACCTTTCTCGAGAGCTTCGGCAGCAGCTTCGTGGTCGGGAATCCGGACCTGCGCCCCGAGCACAGCCGGAGCTGGGAGGTCGGAGCCCGCCAGCCGCTCCTCGGCGGCCGGCTGGCCCTCCACGCCACCTGGTTCGACCAGCGCTTCGAGGACCTCGTCCAGTTCACGTTCTCCACGCCGTCGCCCTCGGCCCCCAACTACCTCAACGTCCCCCGTGCGGCGGCCCGGGGGCTGGAGGCGGGGATCGAGGCGCGGCCGCTGGCGGAGCTGAGCCTGCACGCCGGGTGGACGTGGCTCCACACCGAGGCGCTCGACGCCGGGTTCGACTCGGGGCCGGACGCCACCTTCGTGGAGGGGGAGCCGCTCCTCCGGCGCGCCCGCCACAGCGGCGAGATCGGGGCGAGGTGGATGCCCCGCGAGGGGAGCTCCGTCGCCCTCTCGGTGACGGCCGTCGGGCCGCGCCCGGACCGCGATTTCTCGACCTTCCCAGCACCCAGGGTGGAGCTCCCCGGCTACGTACGGGCCGACCTCTCGGCCAGGTGGCGGCTCCTGGACGGCGGAGCCGGACGCCCGCCGCTCGCGGCCACCCTCCGGGTCGACAATCTCCTCGACCGGCGCTACGTCGAGGCGGTGGGCTTTCCGGCCCGGGGACGGACGATCCTCATCGGGGCGGAGACCGGCCTGACGTTCTAGCTCCGGACGCGCTCCAGACAGCTCCGGGCGGCCCGGGCCGGCTCCGAGTCGGGACCCGGCGTCTCGTCGAAGATCGACAGCGCCCGCTCATACGCCTCCTCGGCCTCGCCGGCCAGTCCGCGGCGCTCCAGGTGGAGCCCGAGCCCCAGGGCCTTCTGGCCGACCCCGGGATGACGGGCGCCGTAGCGGCGGGCGTCCAGCTCGAGGCTCTTCCGGTAGAAGCGGGTGGCCTCCTCCGCGGCGCCGGACTCGCCCAGGGCGTCGGCCAGGATCCAGGTGGCCCGGGCCGCCAGGCCGGGGGCCCGCTCCTCGTCGACCGCCTCGAGGGCCCCGCGCGCCGCCCCGGCGGCGGCCTCCGGGCGCCCTTCCCCCAGCGCCACCTCGGCCAGCGCCAGGCGGGCCTCGACCACGAGCGGCCGCGCGGCCGGCGAGTCGGCGACCTCCGCCCTCTCCAGCGCTTCGCGGAGCGCCCCGTCGGCCCCGGCGGCGTCCCCCGCCCGGTGGAGCGTGCGCCCGATGTTGAGGAGGAACACGGGAAGCTGGGGGGCGCCGGCCGGGAGGAGCTCGCGGGCCAGGGACGCCGCCCGGCGCGCCTCGTCGGCCGCCTCCTCCGGCCGGTCGAGCTCGGCGAGCACGGCCGCGTGCTCGTCGGCGAGAACGGCCCGCAGGGGACCCTCGATCGGGCCGCCGCCCTCCCGGCCCTCGGCCAGGGCCACCGCGCGGCGGAGCGCCAGCCGCGCCTGCTCCGGGCGGCCGGACAGCGCCCGGAACGAGCCGAGCCGGGCCAGGAGGTGCGCGGCGCGCTCGGTGCTCCGGCCGCCTCCCGCCACGTGGCCGGCCGCGGCCTCGATACCCGGGGCCAGGAGCTCGCACCGGGCCACGTCCGCCTCGCGGCCCACCCGTTCGGGAAAGGCGTCGTCCAGGAGGGCGAGCGCCGTCCCCACGCCGCGGGAGCGCGCGACGCCGGTGAGGGACTCCCGGACGGCGGCGGCCACCCGCGGCTGGAGGGCCGCGCCGTCGTCGGTCAGGCGCGCCAGCCCCGCGCCGGCCAGCTCCCGGACGGTCGTCTCCAGCGCGCCGGTCCCTGCGCCGGCGGCGGAATCGAGAGGCGGCGGGAGGCGGGCGCACCCCTCGGCGAACAGCCACAGCGGCACGGGCGAGGGTCCCAGGAAGGCCAGCACCGAGAGCAGCTCCCGCGCCTCCGGGGAGACGGACTCCCCGGTCCCGCCGGTCGTTTCCGTCATGCTCGGAACTCGCTCCCTCCGCCGAAGATCGCTAGCTTTCCCGCCGACCGATCCGTCCCGAGCGCTCCCCCGGCACCCGACGAGACAGGATGAACGACCGCCTCCTACGAGCCCTCCGGCGCGAGCCGGTGGACGCCACGCCCGTGTGGTTCATGCGCCAGGCGGGCCGGTCCCTGCCCCGGTACCGCGAAATCCGCGCCGACCGCTCCATGGCCGAGATCCTCGCGGACCCGCCTGCGGCCGCCGAGGTCACCGCCCTGCCGCTCGAGTACTTCCCGGTCGACGCCGCGGTCATGTTCGCGGACCTGTCGACCCCGTTCGAGGCCGCGGGCCTCCGGGTGGACATGGTGGAGGGCGTCGGGCCCGTCGTCCAGAACCCGATCGAGTCGGAGACGGACGTGAGTCGGCTCCGCCCCTTCGACCCGCGCGAGGATCTGGCTCACATCCTCGAGCACCTGCGGCTCGTGACGGACCGGCTGGACGTCCCCGTCGTGGGCTTCGTCGGAGCCCCACTCACCCTGTGTTCGTACCTGATCCGGGGCCCGCGCTCGCGGAACCTGGAGGAGACGAAGGCCTTCCTGTGGTCGGAGCCCGCGGCGGCCGACCGGCTGCTCGGGTTCTGGGCCGACCAGCTGGCCGAGTTCGCCGTGGCGCAGGCGGAGGCCGGGGCTGCCGCCATCCAGGTGTTCGACTCCTGGGCCGGCGCGCTCTCCCCGGCGCTGTACGAGAGCCGCGTGCTGCGGCACTCGCGCCGCCTCCTGGACCGGCTCCGCGAGGCGGGAGTCCCCGCGATCCACTTCCTCACCGGGAACCCCGCGCTCCTCCCGCTGGCGGCGAAGGCGGGCGGGGACGCGCTCGGAGTCGACTGGCGGCTCCCCCTGGACGAGGCGTGGGAGGCCGTCGGCCCCGGCCGCGCCATCCAGGGGAACCTGGACCCTGCGGCGCTCCTGGCCGGGGAGGAGACGGCCCGCCGCGAGGCGCGCGGCGTCCTCCGCCGGGCGGCCGGCCGCCCCGGACACATCTTCAACCTCGGGCACGGCATGCTCCCTGCCACGGACCCGGCAGTGACCCGTGCCGTAGTCGAGGAGGTCCACGGCTTCGACGCGACCGCCCCCGCGGAGGAGCGATGAGGACAGCCGTACTCCTGCTCAACTTCGGCGAGCCGGCCCGAGCCACCGAGGAGGAGGTCGTTCCCTACCTCGAGCGCATCTTCCTGCAGAACGCCTCGCTCGAGGACCACGGCGCCGAGGCCGCGCGCCGCCGGAGCCGCGAGCTGGCCGAGCGCCGCGCCCCCGGGCTCATCGACGTGTACCGGGAGATCGGGGGCTCGCCTCTCGGGGAGCAGGCCGAGGCCCAGGCCGACGCCGTGGGCGCCGAGCTCCGCCGCCGGGGCCACGACGCGCTCACGTTCGTGGGCATGCAGTTCACCTCCCCCTCCATCCCCGAGGCGGTACGGAGCGCCCGGGAGGCGGGCGCGGCGCGCCTGGTGGGACTCCCGGTCTACCCCCTGTGCGGGAAGTCGACGACGGTGGCGGCGCTGGAGGAGATGGCCGATGCGGCCGAGGCGTCGGGCCGGGACGTCGAGCGCCGCGAGATCACGGGCTGGCACCGGCACCCGGCCTACCTCGAGCTGCGGGCGGAGGCCATCCGCCGCCGCGCCGCCGAGGGAGGCGTGGACCTCGGCTCCCCGCGGACCCGGCTCGTGTTCTCCGCGCATGGGACGCCCCGACGCTACCTGGACGCCGGGAACCGCTACGACCTCTACGTCGAAGACTACTGCCGGAGCTTGGCCGGGCTCCTGGGGCTCGAGCGCTGGTCCCTGGGCTTCCAGAACCACGGCAACCGGTCCATCCCGTGGACCGAGCCGGAGATCGACGACATCGTCCGCGACCTCGGAGGCGAGGTCGACGCCGTGGTCGTCGATCCGGCGAGCTTCATGCACGAGCAGTCGGAGACCCTCTCGGAGCTGGACGTCGACCTCCGGAAGGTGGCCGCGGAGGCGGGCCTCGACTTCCACCGGGTGCCCGTCCCGCACGACGACCCGGCGTTCCCGGCGCTGCTGGCCGACCTGGTCGAAGCGGCGCTCGGAGACGGCGGGCGCCCGGGAGGCGACGCAGCCCCCACCCTCGGGGCCTGCCGTTGCCGCGCCGTCCCCGCGGCATCCTGCCTGAACGCCGGGCTGGAGCGAGCCTCCTAGCGCGCCGGGCGCTGGCCGCCCCCGGCGATCGAGGCCGCGGTGCGCGCCGCCTGATCCAGCCGGCCCGGGATGCCGGGCCGCTCGCTCCATGCGGCGCACACGTCCAGGCCGGCGGGCAGCTCGAGCCCTCCGATCCCCACCCAGCTCCGGTCCCAGGCCGGCATCCACACGCGGCCCGCCATGATCGGGCGGGCCGGGACGCCGGTGATCCGCCGGAACTCGGCCGCGGCCAGCCGGGCCACCTCCGCGTCGCCCATGGCCGCGACGTCCTCGCGGCCGGCGCCTCCCAGGAAGGACGTGTGGACGCCCGCCCGCGCCTCCCTCGCCTCGCGCTCCGCGGGCGGGGCGTCCGGGTGCGGCCCGAACGCCGCGGCGTTCCAGGTGAGCCCCCGCGTGGCCATGCCCCGCTCGGCCAGCGACACCTGGCAGCCCAGCCCCTCGAGCTCCCCCTCGGCCAGGAGGTGCACCACCACCAGGCGGTTGTAGGTGAGGCGTCCCACCCCCCCGGCGGCCGCCGGAGCCTCCCGGCGGAGGAGCGGGGCCGCCTCGGGCGCCGGCACCGTGACCACGACGCTCCCGGCCTCGATCTCGGCGGCGCTCGCCGCGCCCTCTCCCGTCCCGGACGCGCCGCCCCCCGAGCCGCGGTCGCCGTCCCCGGCGGCCGCCGCGGCGTCCCGGTCCGAACGCACCGCGGACACCCGCCACCGGCCACCCTCCCGGCGCAGGTCCGTGACCCTCATCCCGAAGCGGATGCGGTCGCGGTGCGCGTCCGCCATAGCGCGCGGGAGCTCGGCCATGCCGCCGAAGAAGGTGGCCGGCGGCGTCGCCTGCCCGCGGCGGCCCAGCATCCGGAGAACCGCCATCCCGAGGCTCCGCCCCACCCCGAACCGCCGCAGGATGTGCCCCAGGGACTCCTCGACCAGCATGCGGGACGGATCCGACCCGTACAACCCGCCGTACAGGGGCCCGACCAGGTGCAGATAGGCCTCGCGGCCGAGCTTCCTTTCGAGGTAGCGCTCCACGGTCTCGCCGGGCCGGACCCCGCCCGTGAGGGGCTCGGCCAGGAGACGGAGCTTCCCGGCCGCGGACAGGAGGTCGGTGCGCAGGAGCTCGCCGGCCGAGAGGGGCACGAGGCCCAGCCTCCCGTCCCGGTACACGTAGAGCGGGAGCTCGCCCGGCGAGACCAGGAGCCGGTCCTCGAGCCCGAGCTCGGAGACCAGCCTGCGCACGGCACCGGAAGGCCGGATCCGCTGCGGGCCGGTCTCGAGGAGCCGCCCCTCGCGCGCCTCCGTCCAGGCCACGCCGCCCGGCCTCTCCGACGCCTCCAGCGCCAGGACGTCCACTCCCCTCGCCGCCAGATCCCGCACCAGCGCGAGCCCGCCGAGCCCGGCGCCTACTACCACCACGTCCACTCTCTGGTCAGGCATCTGCGTGCTCCCCCGCGGTCTCGGGTGCGAAGCGGAACACGATCCAGGCGGCCACGAGGGCGAGCACGCCCCCGATGAGGAACGGCGCCTCGAAGCTCACCACGGCCAGGAACCCTGCCATGAGCGGTCCCAGCGCGATTCCCAGGCCGAACCCCATCGTGAGGATGCTGAGCTGCCGCCCCTCCCCGCCGGCCACCGACACGTCCCCGGCCAGTGCGAAGGCGGGCGCGGCCACCCCGGCCGAGGCCACGCCCTGCCCCAGCCGCACGGCCGTGAGCTGCAGCGTGGAGCCCACGAGCCCCAGGAGCACGGTGGTCGGCATGAGGAGGATGAGCCCGGCGATGATGACCGGCTTTCGGCCGATCCGATCGGAGAGAGAGCCGAGCGGGACCTGGAACAGGAGGCGGCTCACGGTGAGGGCGCTGAAGGCCACTCCGAACCCCAGGGCCGTCTGCGCGAGGCGCGCGTTGAACTCGTTCTCGAGCGTGGACATCATCGCGATCGTCACCGCCATCACGAACGTGGCCCCCCCCAGGGAGAGGAGGCCCGGCGTGAGGAGACGGCGGTCGAAGAAAGCCGTCCGGTCGCCGGCGGCCTCGTCCGCCTCCTCGGGCGGGTCCTCCACCCACACCTGGACGGCGACGATGCCCGCGGCCAGGAAGCCGGCCCCGACCAGGAAGGCCGCCTCGAAACCGTAGTGGACCTGCACGAAGCCCCCGAGCAGCGGCCCCACCGCGAAGCCGATCATCCGGAACGTCGTGAACACACCCATCGCCCCGCCCCGCGTGGCCCGCTCGGTCACGGCGGTCATGATCGCCATGGAGGCCGGGATCGTGCACGCGAAGCCGACGCCCTGCAGGGAGCGAATGAGCAGGAGGTCCCGGTAGCGGGCGGCCGGGATGAAGGCCAGCGTGGCCGTCCCCATGATCACGAGCCCCCACACGATGAACGCCTTCCTCCGGCCCGTCCGGTCGCTCAGGGTGCCCGCCAGGGGCTGGACGGCGGTGTTCACGAGCCCGAAGGCCGCGATCAGGAGCCCGACCAGCACCGACCGCGGCAGGTCGAGCCAGGGCGAGGGAAGCCGGGCCACGTACAGCGGAATGACGATGATCAGGATGCTGTTCCCGATCCCGTCCCCGAGCCTGGCCACGGACAGGGCCAGGACGGCGCGGTTGACCCCGAGCTTCCGCTTCAGCTCCTCGAGCACGCTCGTCCGCCGGCCGCCGTGCCGGCTACCCGCAGCGTCAGGATCCCGGTCGCTCCCGTCCCTCGCCCCGCCGGAGCCGACGGATGCGCCGCTCGAGGTAGGGGGAGAAGTGGCCGTCGTACCGGTCCCAGAGCTCGGGGTCCTTCCAGTCCTCGGCCGTGACGCGTCCCCGGCACAGCTCGGCTCCGCACCGGCACTCGAACTCGTCGTACGCGGTGACCTCGCTCATCGCATAGTCGTAGCAGACCTCCTCACCGGCCGCGATCGGCCGCCGCGCGACGAGGACCACCTGGCCCCTGAGGCCCGCGGCGGGATCGCAGGAGTGGTTCACGAAATCGGCGGGGTCGGGACGCCCGGCCGGCGCCAGGTACAGGCCCTCCTCGATCTGGAGGGTGAGCCGGCGGTCCCGCGGGCTCAGCGCATCCAGCCCGTCGCGGTCCACCACGAGCCCGCCCCATACGGCCAGCACCGCGCCCTCCGCGACCGGGCGCGTCGCGAACACGCCCATCTCCCCCGACCTCCCGAGCGGACGGGCCTCGAGCTCGGGCGCGAGCCAGGAGGCCGTCCGGCGGCGCGGGGCGGAGTCGAGGACGGCCGGACCGCTCACGCGGTCTTCTCCAGCACCGCGATCATGCGACGGGATTCCGGCCCGGCGTCCAGGGGAACGTTCCGGTCGAAGTCCCCGAACCACGCCGCCGGCCGCAGCCGGCCCGAGAGCTCGGCCAGGAGCGCGATCTCCCGGGGCGTCAGGAAGCGCTCGCGGGCCGTGTCGTGGACCACCTGCCGCTCGCCCTCCCCCTCCACCGTGATGCGGATCTCGGTCTCGCACACGCCGCTGACCGGGTCCGGAAGGGGGTCGTTCACCGCCCAGTCGATCACGACGTGGACGCCTTCGCGCCGCCCTTCGTACCGGAACTCTCCGTAGCTCCCGTAGCCGCTGTCGCGGGGATGGGTGAGGTCGATCACGTACAGGCCGCCCGGCGTGAGGTTCTGCGCGACGGACCGCATGTGCAGGACCAGGTCCTCGTCGGTCTGGAGGGCGTCGAGCCCGTCGAACAGGCAGATGGCCAGGTCCACGGGCTCGGCGAGCTCGAGCTCGCGCATGTCCTCGGCCCGCCACTCGACCTCGACGCCGCGGGCACGGGCCTTCTCCTCGCCCAGCTCGAGCATCTCGGGGCGGAGGTCCACGGCCGAGGCGCGCAGCCCCCGCTCCGCGAAGCCCAGGGCGTGGTATCCCGGCCCGCACGCCAGGTCGACGACCGACTCCGGCGGCCGTCCGCGCTCGCGGCGGTAGAGGCCGGAGAGGAAGTCCAGGTCGCGCCCGACGTCGCGCTCGAACACGATGTCGTACCAGCGCGCCCTGCGGTAGAACTCGTGGTGCTCGGCCATCCTCCCTCTCGCCCCCGGCGTGGGTCGCCCGGTCCGGCTCGTGTGCGCTTCCGGCCCGACCCGGTTCGCAGGTTCCGTTCCGACCTCCGGGGGTGGATGGAGGATCAGCCGCCGGCGACGTCCCTCTCGTACTCCACCTTCCCGCCCACGATCGTGTAGTCGACGCGCGTCGAGGCGATCGAGTCGGCGGGGATGGTCATGATGTCCCGGGAGAGGACCGCGATGTCGGCGAGCTTGCCGGGCGTGAGGGAGCCCTTCTCGCCCTCCTCGAAGGCCGCGTAAGCCCCGTTCAGCGTGTAGGTGCGGAGTGCCTGCGCGCGCGAGAGCGTCTCCTCGGGGAAGAAGAGCGAGCCGTCGGCCAGCTTCCGGGAGACCGTGCACGCGAAGCTCGGCAGCGGGTCCACGTCCTCGACCGGCGCGTCCGTGCCGTTGGTGACCACGGCGCCCGTATCCCACAGCTTCTTCCAGGCGTAGGCGCCCTCCCGCGCCCGCTTCTCGCCGAGGCGCTGGACGACGTAGGGACCGTCCGAGCACGCGTGGATCCCCTGCATCGAGGCGATGACGCCGAGCCGGGCGAACCGGGGGATGTCCCGGGGACTCAGGTGCTGGGCGTGCTCGATCCGCCACCTGAGGTCGGCCCCGCCGCCGATGCTGTCGAACAGGGCCGCGAACGTGTCGAGGGTCTCGCGATTGGCGCGGTCGCCGATGGCGTGCACCGAGACCTGGAAGTCGTCCCTCAGGGCGATGCGTCCGATCTCGGCGATCCGGTCCTGCGAGGTCACCTCGAGCCCGGTGTTGTCGGGCTGGTCGGCGTAGGGCTCGAGGAACCAGGCGCTGTGGGAGCCCAGGGCGCCGTCGGACGTGACCTCCCCGATGGCGCGCACCGTGAGGTGGTCGTCGGCGTACCCGATCATCCGGTGCGCCCGTAGAGCCGAGTCGTTGGCCGCCGTGGCCTCGCCCTGGCTCACGAGCACGTACAGCCTGAGGGGGAGCTTCCCGCGATCGGCCAGGCCCTTCAGGAAGTCGATCGTGGCCAGGCTCTCGCCCTGGTCCTGGAGGCTCGTGATCCCCTTGGAGAGGGCGTCCCGCGCGGCCAGCTCGACCTGTCGCTCGCGCTCGGCCCGGGCCTCCTCCGGGGTGCCCCCGGAGCGCGCGCTGTCGAGCGCCGCGGCCACCAGCCCCTCCGCGTTGTCCAGGAGGACGCCGGTGGCCCGCCCGCTCGCGTCGCGCACGATCGTCCCGCCCTCCGGGTCGGGCGTGTCGGGGCCGATCCCCGCCGCCCGCAGCGCGGCTCCGTTGGCGATGGCCGCGTGACCGCTGGCGTGGACCAGGTACACCGGGTCGTCGGGAGCGACGCGGTCGAGCGCGACCCGGGTCGGGAAGCCCCGCACGCTGGGCGAGAACGGCTCGCTCCACTTCTCCTGGTGCCACCCGCGGCCCAGGATCCAGCTCCCCGGCTTCCGGCGACCGGCCTCGGCCGCCACGCTGTCGACGATCTCGTTCCAGGTGCTCATGTGCATGAGGTCGAGCTCCATGAGAGCCCGGCCCATGCCCATGAAGTGCGCGTGCGAGTCGATGAAGCCGGGGACGGCCAGCCGCCCGCCCAGGTCGATGGTCCGGGTGTCCGGTCCGACCAGCGGGCCGATCTCCGCGTCCGTGCCCACCGCCACGATCGTGTCGCCGCGCACCGCGAGCGCCTCGGCCTCGGGCCGCGCCGAGTCCACCGTGACGATCTTCCCGTGGAGGAGGACCAGGTCCGCGGGCCCCGGGCCCCGCCCGCAGGCCGCGAACGCGCCGACCCCCACCATTCCGATCGCCGCGGCGGCCGCGAGCAGACGCGCGAGCGCCGTCCCCGGCCCTCCCGCGCCCCCTCCGGACGGCCGCCTCCCCGCCGCGCCCCGCATCTCAGTCTTCCTCGTTCGTCCCACCGACGTCTCCTTCCGAGCCGGCGCGGGCCCTCGCCTTCCGGGCCAGCAGCTCCTTGTCGATCCGCTTCTCGATCTCCTCGGCCGAGCCCTCGCCGCCGCTCAGCTGGCGGGGGGCGTCCTCCTCGTCCTCCCCCGACAGCTCCTCGACGCGGCGCTCGGCCAGGGCGCGCGGGTCCTCGCCCCCGCCCTCCCCCTCATCGCTGCGACTCCCGCCCTTCCCCGACCGCCCTCCGAACAGGCCCTGCAGGGGCCCCGAGAACAGGTCGATCGGGAGGGGGAAGAGCGTCGTGGAGTTGTTCTCCGCGGCGATCTCCGAGGCCGTCTGCAGGAAACGGAGCTGGAGCGAGGCCGGTTCCTGGCTCAGGAGGCCCGCCGCGTCGCGGAGCTTAATGGCCGCCTGGTACTCGCCCTCGGCGCTGATGACCTTGGCCCGGCGCTCGCGCTCGGCCTCCGCCTGCCGCGCCATGGCGCGCTTCATCTCCTGCGGAAGGTCCACGTCCTTGACCTCGACCCCCGTGACCTCGATCCCCCACGGGTCGGTCCCCTCGTCGATGATCTCGCGCAGGATCTCGTTGAACTTCTCGCGCTCGGCCAGGAGATGGTCCAGGTCGGCCTGTCCGATCACCGAGCGCAGCGTCGTCTGCGCGAGCTGCGACGTCGCGAACAGGAAATCCTCGATCTCGAGGATCGCGTGCAGGGGGTCGGTGACCCGGAAGTAGAGGACGGCGTTCACCTTGACCGAGACGTTGTCGCGCGTGATGACGTCCTGGGGCGGGATGTCCATGGCGATGACCCGCAGGCTCACCCGCTCCATGCGCTCGACCCCGAAGGGGACGAGGAAGATCATGCCCGGCCCCCGGAGCGGCCGGACCCGGCCGAGGCGGAAGACCACGGCCCGCTCGTACTCCTTGAGGACGCGAAGGCTCGTGGCCAGGGCGAGCGCACCGCCGAAGGCGATGATGGCGTACAGGATCTCCATGGTCCCACCGTCCGCGAGGGAATGCGAGGCCGGCTCCGGACGGGCACCCGTCCGCCGTCCGACCACCGAAGGTTAGCACGCGGGCGGCGGTCTGCCAAAGGCCGGGCCGGCTGGCGGGGTCCGGAGGCGTCCGGCTACCTTCGACGCGGACCGGACCCGACCCGATGGCACGCCCCGGGACCCGGTCGCGGCGGAGCCAGGAGCCCGATCCGCCCGCGCGGGCGCGGCGGACCCCCCGATTCCCGGACCGTGGACGACGTGGGAGCCAGGACCGAGACAGGCCGCGACACACAGGCGTCCTCCGGCGGGGGGCGCCACGTGCTGCGGCGGCTGCGCCCCGCCCTCGGGCTCCTCCTGTTCGCGGCGGCGCTGTGGATCCTGAACCGCGAGCTGCGGCATTACCGCCCCGGAGAGGTGGCCCGCGCCCTGGCGGAGGTCCCCAACGGCCGGGTGGCCATCGCCCTGGTCCTCACGGCCCTGAACTTCCTCCTCCTCAGCCTCTACGATGTCCTGGGCGTGCGCTACGCGGAGCGGGACCTCCCGTGGCGCCGGGTCGGGGTCGCCTCCTTCATCGGCTTCGCCTTCAGCCAGAGCCTGGGCTTCCCGCTCCTCACGGGCGCGCCGGCGCGCTACCGTCTGTACTCGAGCTGGGGGATGTCGGCCGTCGAGATCTCGCAGGTCATCGCCTTCTACTCGGTGACCTTCTGGCTCGGCGCGGGGATCATCTCGGGGCTCCTGCTCGCGTCCGGACCGGCTCTCCTGCCCCCGCCCCTGGGCGGGACGACGGGCCGGGTGGTCGGCATCGCGGTGCTGGCGCTCGTGTCCGCCTACTTCCTGTGGACCCTGCGCGGGGGTCCGGCCCTCCGGGTGCGCGACTGGGAGTTCCCTCCTCCGTCGCCCCGCCTCGCGGCGGCGCAGCTCGTGGCCTCGCCCCTGGACTGGTCGCTGGCCGCGGGCGTGCTCTGGGTGCTGCTCCCGCGGGGCCTCGGCGTGTCCTATCCGGCCTTCCTGGCCACCTTCGTGGCCGCGCAGACGATCGGCCTGGCCAGCCACGTCCCGGGCGGGCTCGGCGTGTTCGAGGCCACGCTCCTGGTCCTCCTCCCGGGCGAGGGGCCTCAGAGCGCCGTGCTGGCGAGCCTCCTGGCCTTCCGGGGCATCTACTACCTCCTCCCCCTCCTCGTCGCCGGCGTGACGTACGGGACGCTGGAGCTCCGCACCCACCGCGAGTACGTGGCCAGGCTCGGGGGCACGGTGGGACGGTGGACGGTGTCCCTGGCCCCCTACGTGCTGGCGGTGGCGACCTTCCTGGCGGGGACGGTCCTCCTGGTCTCGGGCTCCACACCCGAGTTCGGGGGGCGTCTGGCCCGGCTCTCGGCTTTCCTCCCCCTACCCCTCATCGAGGTCTCGCACTTCCTGGCGAGCCTGGCCGGTGCGGCCCTCCTCGTCCTCGGGTGGGGGCTGTGGCGCAGGCTCGACTCGGCCTGGCACCTCACCGTGCCGCTCCTGGCCCTGGGGATCGTGCTCTCGCTGCTCAAGGGCCTCGACTGGGAGGAGGCCCTGCTGCTGGCCTTCCTCCTGGCCGTCCTGCTCCCCGCGCGGGACCGCTTCCATCGCGAAGGCTCCCTCCTGGCCGAGGCGTTCTCACCGGGCTGGATCGCCGCCGTCGGAATCGTGCTCATCACCTCCGTGTGGCTGGGCCTGTTTTCCTACCGGCACGTGGAGTTCAGCTCCAGCCTGTGGTGGAAGTTCGCGCTCCGCGGCGACGCCCCGCGCTTCCTCCGGGCGACGGTGGGCGCCGTGGGCCTCACGCTCATGGTGGCCCTCCTCCGCCTGATGCGGCCGGCCCGGGTCGAGGCCTCCCCACCCGGGTCCGGCGAGCTCGAGCGGGCCGCCGGGATCGTGGCGGCGTCCCCGGTGGCCTCCTCGAACCTGGCGCTCGTGGGCGACAAGGCCTTCCTGTTCGCCGAGGCCGGGGACGCGTTCCTCATGTACGGGGCCGAGGGCGGGAGCCGTGTGGCTCTCGGGGATCCGGTCGGCCCCGAGGAGCGCTGGCCCGAGCTGGCGTGGCGCTTCCGGGAGATGGCCGACCGCTACGACGACTGGCCGGTGTTCTACCAGGTCACCCCCAGGCGTCTCCCCCTCTACCTGGACATGGGCCTCACCCTGCTCAAGCTGGGCGAGGAGGCCCGCGTCCCGCTGGAGAGCTTCGGCCTCGAGGGCGGCGCGCGACGCGGCCTGCGGCGGACGCTGAAGCAGGTGGAGAAGGAGGGCTGCGAGCTCGAGGTGGTCGGACCCGACGCCGTGCCGGACCTCCTGCCCCGGCTCCGGTCCGTCTCCGACGCGTGGCTGACCGGGAAGGGCACCCGGGAGAAGGGCTTCTCGATGGGGAGGTTCGACGAGAGCTACCTGTCGCGCTTTCCCGCCGCCGTGGTCCGCCGCGGCGGCCGGATCGTGGCGTTCGCCAACCTGTGGACCTCGGCCGGACGCACGGAGCTCTCGCCCGACCTCATGCGCTTCCGGCCCGACGCGCCCGCCGGGGTCATGGAGTACCTCTTCGTCCGCCTCATGCTGTGGGGCCGCGAGGAGGGCTACCGGTGGTTCGGGCTGGGGATGGCGCCGCTGTCGGGGCTCGAGGCCCGGCCGCTGGCCACCGCCTGGAGCCGGGTCGGCGCCCTCATCTACCGGTTCGGCGACCACTTCTACAGCTTCCAGGGGCTGAGGCAGTACAAGGAGAAGTTCGACCCGGTGTGGGAGCCCCGCTACCTGGCCTCACCCGGCGGCTTCGCCCTCCCCCGCATCCTCGCCAACGTGGCGAGCCTCGTCTCGGGCGGCCTCGCGGGCACGTTCACGCGCTGAGGCGGGCGGGGGCGGGCGCGCGACCGGGGGCGCGGTACGACGCCCGGCCGCCGACCGCGCCGGCGGAGCCCGCGCCGTGAAGCCGGGTCACCGCATCGCCAGGTCCAGGAGCCCGCTGCGGATCGACTTCCACAGGTACGCCCAGAACGTCTCGTCCCCCGCGCGGCGGTGGTCGATCTCGCCGACCCGCGGGTCGCGGCCCGGCCGCGAGGGGTTGGCCTTCCACACCCGCCGCTCGAGGATCGACGTACCGATCTTCTGCATGAGCCCCGGCGGCCCCTCCCCCGCGTCCGCCTTCTCCAGGGCCAGAGAGTCGTACAGCGCCTCGAGCCGGCCGGCCGACCGCCTTCCGCTCATGCGCACCTCGAAGCTCACGCTGTCGATCGTCCCCGCGGTGAGCCGGATGCCGGCCAGCGGCACGAGCGCCGGGTTCAGCTCCGCAGCCCGCATGGAACCGACCTCTCCCGTCACGTCCAGGTCGAGCGAGTCTCCGACCAGGCTCCCGCCGAGGCGGGCGCGGAGCGGCGCCCGGCCTTCGAGGCGGGCCGTCGCCTCCACCTCCACCGGTCCCGGCGACCGTCCGGCCCCGTCCGCGTTCGCGAGCCCGACGAGCCGCGCGCTCACGTCCTCCAACAGGATCCTCCCGGCCCGCGACGCCCCGGCGGGCGTCTCCGCGTAACCGACGGTCCCGTGGCCCACCCGGACGGTGTCCAGCGCCAGCGGTACGTGGACGGAGCGGAGCCAGTCGTTCGGCATGGCCGGCGCCCTTCCCTCCCGCGGGGGCTCCGTCCGGCGCACGGCGACCCGAACGTCGAGGCTGTCGGCCGTCACACGGCCGGCCACGATCCCGTGGTCCGAGACGAGGCGCGAGAAGTCGACGCGCCGCGCGGAGACGCCCCGGGCGGAGATCGTCGTCCCCTCCTCGGGCTCGGAGACGGAAGGCACTCCCGCGCCGCCCGAGTCCGACGCGGCCGGACCGGAGTCGGCGTCCGGCGGCCTCCAGCGGACGGCCGCCACCCGCACCGCCGAGTCCTCCGTGGAGACGCTCACGTCGTCCAGCGCCAGCGCCCGGCGGCCGTCCGCCGTCACGTGGCGGAACGATGGGACGCGGAGACTCGCGTCTCCGGAAACGCGGAGCTCCCCGCCGTCCGGACCCCGCGAGGTCGTCCGGACCTCCTCGAACGTCCCCTCGAGCCCGCGCACGGAGTCGATCGGGGCGCCGTCGTCGCGCGCGAGGACGACCGTCGCGTCGCGGATCTCGACCTCGCCCACGTCCAGGCGCGGGAGGAGCCGCCCGAGGCGCTCGCCCGGAGACACGGTCTGGTCTCCTTCCCCGGCGGTCCGCGTCAGCGTGCGGAGGCGGATCGCGATCCGGGCGCTGTCGGCCCGGAGCTTCCCCAGCCGCCAGGGCCCCCCGCTCACGAGGGCCAGGCGGTCGATGCCCCGGAGCTCGAGCGACGGTACCTCGAGCCGCGGGATGCCCCGCCCGTCCGGCGAGCCGACCCGCCGGACCTCCACCCCGCGCAGGTCCAGCGAGCCCCGCAGGAAGCTGAAGCCCGCGTCGCCGACGTCGACCGCGAACCGCGGCGCCAGGCGGCTCGTCAGCCGGTGGGCCACGAAGTCGGCGTCGACCACCCGCCGGAGGACGACCTCGGCCGCGATGGCCACCCCGAGGACGCCCACCGCGATCCAGGTGAAGGCCCGCCGCCAGCGGTCCGGGCGACGATCCGATCCCCGGCGCATCACCGGGCGCCGTTCCCGCCGGGATCCCACGCGCGGGTGGGGACCACGACGACCCCGCCGGCGGGCACGTCCACCCGACCGAGATCGAGCGTGCGGGCGCGCTGGCGGCCCGCCGACTCCAGGCGGACGGTCAGCCGCTGCTCGCCGGCCGGGAGGTCGAGCCGGACCAGGCGGACGCGGCCCGGGAGGAGGTTCCAGCCGCGCGTGTCGGCCTGCTCGAGGAGGGCGGTGGCCACGTTGGCGGCCAGCCCGGCGACCTCGCCCAGCTTCTCGTCCTTCTTCGAGACGGTCTCCTCCACGGCCTTCACGGCGGCCCGCTTGGCCACCGCCCGCAGGAGCGTGCGCGCCAGGATGCCCGGGGCATCCCGCTGGAACTCGGTCCGCACCGCCGCGGAGAGGTCGGCCGTGGCGCGCGCGGCGGACGCGAGCGGGTCGGCCGGGGCCACCGGCTCGGCCTGCCCCGGCGACGCGGGCGAGGCGCTCACCCGCACCCTCGTGTCCGGGACGAGCCCTCCCGCGAAGGCCGGCCACGCCACCCGGAAGATGTACGGATCGCCGCGGCCATCGTCGTTTCGCAGGCGGCTCGATCTCCGGTCGAGCGGGGAGAGGCCGAGCCCGCGCCGGGCGACGTCCAGGGCGACCGCGTCGGCCTCATCGCCGGCGGTGTCTTCCCGACCCTCCGACGCCCGGGCCGGACGCTGCAGGGTCCTCACCTCGTCGGGCCACACGGGCACCGTGAGCGAGCGCTCGACCCGGTGGGCCACGTAGCCCTCCTCCAGCGCCACGAGGACCGTGCCGCGGCCGGAGCCGGGCGCGGTGCTCCCGTCGCGCCGGCCGGCGGGAACGGCGGCCGGTCCGGCTCCGGCCCCGTGGCCCCCCACCGCCGGATCCGACGCCGGGAACGGGTCGGGCGCCACGGCCGAGTCGGCGCCCGCCCGGCGCGCGAGGCGGTAGGCCACCGCCGCCTCCTCGCGCCTCCCCGAGGCCTCGAGCACCGCCCCGGCGAAGGCGTGGAGCGTGGCGGCGAGGCCCCGCATCGCCGGCTGCTCGAGGAGGTCCGGGTCGGCCCGCGCCAGCTCCTGCTCGATGCGGCGCGCCTCGACCGCGGCGCCGTCCGCCTGGCCCACGGCCAGGTAGTCCAGCGCCCCGTAGTAGTGGAGGAAGAGGAGCTCGGTCAGCGGGGGCCGGTACGCCCGCGTCCGGTCGCTCGAGACGAAGGAGAGGACGATGCGGGCCAGGCTCCGCGTGTACCGATCCTCGGCCAGGTGGCTCGCGGCCTCGAGCGCCGCCCGGCTCCGCTCCAGGTCCCCGGCGTAGTGGGCGGCCAGCCCCTCGTACTCCAGGCGGAGGAGGTCGTCGCCGGCGTGGGCCCCATCGGGCTCGGTGAGCGCCAGAGCCGAGTCGAAGCGGCCGGACTCGGACAGCGTCCGGAGGCTCTCGTCCCAGCCCGACAGCCCGGAGGGCGTGTGGGCGCCGAACGGCCGCAGGAGAGCCGCGCACCCGGCCACCGCCACGCACGCGGCCGCCGCCAGCGCCGCCCGGCCCCGGCTCCTCACGCTCCGCCGGGGGCGGGAGGGGATCCCGCCCGGCATCGCCTCCCCCCTACTGCGTCTGCTTCTCGAGGACGATCACCCGCTCCCGGGCCTGCGCGATCGCGTCGGCCAGCTTGGCATACTGGTCGCCCACCGCCTCGATCTTCTCCAGCTCGAGCTGGTGCAGGAAGAGCTGGTACTGGATCAGCGCCTCGATCGGTCGGAGCTCCTTGTCCAGGACCGTCGCGATCCGATACGTGATCATCGGGTCGTCCGGCCGGAGGATGTCCGCGCGGTCGTACCGATTGAGCGCGCCGTCCAGGTCGCCGGCCGCCGCCAGGTCGTCGCCCTGGCGGAGGAGCTGCTCGGCCAGCGCCGACGCCCGGCCCTGCGTGGTCGCGTCCTCGGGCCGGCTCACGAGCCTGAGGCCCGTGGACTCCCGGTAGGCGTAGCCGGCCACGCGCCCGGCGTCCAGCCGCACCATGGCCACCGGAGCCACGGCGTCGGCCGGCACCTCGGTCAGCGACCGGGGCATGAGCACCACGGCCGGCCCCGAGCGGCGGATCCGCCACGCCGAGGCGGTCGTCCCCGTGGCGGCCAGCACCTGCGTCTCCGACATCCCGAGCGCGACCTCGCCCCGGACGAGGGCGTCGCACGCCCGGCCGCTGCACGAGGCCAGCGCCTCGGCACGGATCGAGTCCGCGCGGTCGCGCTCCGCGGCCATGCGCTCGGAGGCGGCGGCGTCGGTCGAGGAAGTCTCCGCGGATTCCACGGAGACGCGGTCCCCGTTCTCCATGATGGGCTCCTCGTGGACCTGCTTGGGCGAGCAGGCCTGGACGGCGAGCAGGGCCAGTCCCCCGACCAGAGGAAGGCGGAGCGGCGCCCCGCCCCACGGGCCGCGGGGACCGCGGACTCCGGCGCGTCCCACGTTCCGTTCGCTCATGGTGTCCCCCATCTCAGAAGCCGAAGCGACGGCGCTCGATGTACTTCTTGATCCGGTGCTGCCCCGTCCAGACCTTCACGTTCGACTCGACGTCGATGAGCGTGGCGTCCACCTGGTAGTAGACGATCTTCTCGCCGCCTTCCTCGTCCTCGATCGACTGGATCTGGCCCTGGAGCATGTAGTCGGCCCCGAGCTCCTGGGCCGTGCGGGCGCGGGTGTCCGAGCGCGCGTGCTCCTGCTGGTCCTCCCGCTCGGTACGCACCGCCTCGCGCTCCTCGGGGCTGGCCACCAGCTGCACCTGGCCGGAGGACACGAACGCCCGCTCCAGGTCGTTCACGAAGGTGGCGACGGGGATGTGCTCGTAGCTGTCGTTCCGGAACCGTCCCACGATCACGGTGGGCGGCTGCCCACCGTGCGAGCCGGCGTAGCGCTCGGCCCAACCGTCCCCCAGGCTCTGCTCGATCAGCGCCCGGGCCACGAGGTGCGAGTCGGTGTCGTTCCAGCGCCCCGACAGGTCGGTGACCGAGTTCGGATCGATGCGCGAGACGTGCTTCGGCGCACAGGCCGCCAGAATGAGCGCCGCCGTGACGACGACGCCCGCGCCGAGACGTCCGGCGGGCCCGCGCGCCGTGGCGGCACGTTCCGCCGGCCTCCGCGCGCTCCGACCTCCCCGACTCCATTCGTGCATGGCTCCCCCTTCCTCGTGCAGGGTCCCTCGGGTCCCCTGTGGATCAGACGATCCGGGCTGCGCCGGTGTCACGCGCGCGCCGGCCCGGTCCTCATTCGTTCGTGTCCTCCCGCCGGACGCTCGGCCCCGAGACATCGACGTCGAGGCGGTGGTTCACCCGCAGGCCGACGATCCCGTCGGTGGCCCCGGCCGAGGCGCGCGGCACGGAGGCGACCCGACGTCCGTCGATCACGAAGAGCACCGATTCGGCGCCCACGCTCACGACCAGCTCGTGGGTCACCTCCCCGCCCTCTCCGGCGGCGGCCACCGCTTCCGAGAGCTGCCAGCCGCCGCTGACGGCGCTCGTCCCCGCTCCCGCCCGGCGCTTGACCAGCCAGCTCCCGTCGCCCCGCACCAGGAAGTACAGGTAGACCTGGTCGGGGCCTGCCAGGTCGCGCCCGCCCACCAGGAGCCCGTAACCCTCGCGTCGCGAGCTGCCCGGGCGCGCGCGGAACGTCGCGCGGGCCTCGTACGTCCCCGAGGCCGTGTCGGCCGGCCTCCAGAAGATCGCCGCCGCCTGCGTGGAGATGTGCGCCCCGTTCCCGGCGGGCTCGAGGCGCACCCGGTCCACGGACCCGGAAGCATCGTCCATGCGCATCCGCCAGGCCGCCGACTGGGGGCCCGGCGGGATCACGGGGACGACCCGAGGTTCCTGGCCGCGTACCGCGACCGGCACGGCCAGGACCAGGAGGGCGGCGCAGGCGCAGGTCGTTCGCATCCAGGTCTCCTCGAAGAAAGACGAAGCGCGCGACGAGCGGGGACGACGGCCCCGGCCCGTGACCGGGAGCGGCCGCCGCCGTGCTTTCAAGATAACCTCCGCGGCGCACTCCGACACGCCCGGCCCGCTGGCCGGGCGGCCGGCGGGCCACGACATTGGGGCCCCGCGGCTCCCGGCGGGCGGGAGCCCCGTCGACGTGACCCAGGGGGGGGGACAGGATGGATCGGATCGAGGGCAGGACCGTTCTCGTCACCGGGGCGAGCGCCGGGATCGGCAGGGCGTGCGCGCGCCGCTTCGCGGCCTCCGGGGCCGCGCTCGTGCTCTGGGCCCGCCGCCTGGAGCGGCTCGAGCAGCTGGCCGACGAGCTCCGCGCGGCTCGGGACGCCGACGTGCGGGTCGCAGGCGTGGACGTCCGGGACCGGGACGCGGTGGAGCTCGAGGCCGCCCGCCTGGCCGACGGGGGCGTCGTGCCGGACATCCTGGTCAACAACGCGGGCCTCGCGTCCGGCCTCGACCCGATCCAGGAGGGGGACCCCGAGGACTGGGACCGGATGATCGACACGAACGTGAAGGGGCTCCTCAACGTGAGCCGGGCCTTCCTGCCCCGCATGATCGAGGCGGGCCGGGGGCACGTCATCAACCTCGGGAGCACCGCCGGCCACCAGGTCTATCCGCGCGGGAACGTCTACAACGCCAGCAAGTTCGCGGTGAAGGCCCTCACCGAGGGCATGAACGTCGACCTCGCCGGGACGCCCGTCCGGGTCTCGAGCGTGGACCCGGGATTCGTCCAGACCGAGTTCTCGAAGGTCCGCTTCCACGGCGACGAGGAGCGCGCCGAGACGGTCTACGAGGGCTTCCGGCCCCTCACGGCCGAGGACGTGGCGGACACGGTCCACTACGTGGCCTCGGCCCCCGACCACGTCAACGTCTTCCGGGTCATCCTCCTGCCGGCCGCCCAGCGCAACGTCTACGTGCTGGACCGGGACGAGGGCTGAGCGGGTCCTTCCGTCCGCCGGGCCGGCTGGAGCCCTTCTTGCACCCGGAGAGGCCGCAAGCGCCCTGGCCCCCGGCCGGAAACCACGCGAGCCCGCGCGAGGGACGACGATGAACTACCACGACCTCCCCTCTGGCCCGGACGCACCGTCGGTCATCTACGTGGTCGTGGAGATCCCGCGCGGCAGCCGGAACAAGGTCGAGTTCGACCCCGGGCTCGGCGCCTTCCGGATGGACCGGGTGCTCTACGCCTCCGTCCACTACCCCGGCGACTACGGCTTCATCCCGAGCACGCTGGCGCCGGATGGGGACCCCCTGGACGTCCTGGTCCTCGTGAACGAGCCGACCTTCCCGGGCTGCGTGCTCCCGGCCCGCCCGATCGGGATCCTCGAGATGCGCGACGAGAAGGGGCAGGACGAGAAGGTGCTCGCCGTCCCCCGCCGCGACCCCCGCTTCGAGGAGACCGACGACCTGCAGGACCTCCCGGGTCACCTCCTCGAGGAGGTGCGGTACTTCTTCGACATCTACAAGGAGCTCGAGGGCAAGGAGACCGCGACCACCGGGTGGCTCGGGGCGGAGCGCGCGAGGGAGATCATCGAGCGCGACATGGTCTCCTACCGGGAGGCGCACGGAGGCTAGCGGGCGGGGGCCGGGCCCTTCCGGGGGGTGGGGGGCACGGAACGTCCTATGCATGCTCTGGACGATGAGTCGGTGGCACTCGGCAACCGAAGCGAGGGGGAACCATGACTAACGGATGGATTCTCGGAATCCTGGGCATCTGGATGGTCATCACCCCGTTCCTCGGCTTCGCCTCGGTGGCCAACTCGTGGATCGACTGGATCGTCGGCGTGATCGTCGCGATCTCGGCGTTCGCGATGGCACGGGAGAAGCCGGGACAGGGCTGGATCGCGGGCATCGCGTCCATATGGCTGTTCATTGCCGGGTTCATCGGAGGCGTCGTCTCCGGCGCCGGGGTGTGGTGGAACGACATCCTGGTCGGTCTCGTGTTCATCGTGACCGGATTCACGGCGCTGCCGCAGACCCGGACGCACAGCCCGCAGACCGCGTGATCGAATCGCGGCAGGGAGAGCGAGCGTGAGCCCCGGGTCCGGCCCGGGCGCGCTCCTCGCCCTGGCGGCCATCGTGGCGCTCGGCGGCCCCGGCCCCGGCCCCGCGCCGGGGCCGTCGACCGTACATTCCGGCCCGGCGCCGGCGCCGGCCGGTCGCCTCGGGAGGTCACCCATGAGCCTCGGAGTCTCGAGCCCCGCCTTCGCCGAGGGCGAGCCGATCCCCTCCCGCTACACCTGCGATGGGGAGAACGTATCGCCACCGCTGGCATGGCGGGGCGTGCCCGACGGGGCGGCCTCCATGGCCGTGATCGTGGACGACCCCGATGCACCGGCCGGCACCTGGGTGCACTGGGTGCTCTACGGCCTCGACCCGGGCCTGAGCGAGCTGCCCGAGGGCGTCCCGACCCGGCCCGCCGTACTGGGTGGGGCCCGTCAGGGACGAAACGACTTCGAGGACATCGGCTACGGCGGACCCTGCCCGCCCGGCGGGCAGGAGCACCGTTACAGGTTCCAGGTGTACGCGCTGGACGCCGCGCCCGGCCTCGAGCCCGGAGCCACGAAGGCAGATCTCCTCGAGGCGATGGAAGGTCACGTGCTGGCCGAGGGACGCCTGACCGGGACCTACCGCCGCCGCTGATTCGGCGGCTCGCCGCGGTTCCTGCCGCTCGTGCCTCCGGGTGGCGGCAGCGGCGTGCCTGGCGCTCGTCGCGTCGGCCCCCGCCGCGGCCGCGCAGGGCACCGCCGGCTCCGCCGCGCAGGCCTTCGACTCCGCCCGGTTGGAGGGCGACCTCCGCGCCCGACAGCGGGCGTTCGAGCGTCACCGTCGCCGCCGGCTCCCGCGAACGCTCTCGGAGGCCGCCTCGTGCGACCGGCCCGTGGGCCGCTTCTGTCACTGGTTCGAGCATCCCTCGCCCCATCCCCGGCCCGAGCCTCCGGCCACAGCATCCGCGCGGCGGGAGCTCCTGGACCGGCTCGGGGCCGGAGCCCGGCGTCTGCCGGGGTCCTCCTGGATCGCCGGCCAGCGGGTCCGCTACCTGATCGAGGCGGGACATACCGACTCGGCGCTGGCCGCAGCGCGCTCCTGCCGCGCCGGGGGCGACTGGTGCAGCGCCCTGGCCGGCTGGGCCCTCCACGCCGCGGGCCGGGAGGCCGAGGCGGAGCGGGCGTTCGACCGGTGGCTCGAGGCGCTCCCGGCCGTCGACCGGTGCCGGGCCACGGACCTCTCCGATCTCCTGGAGGGAGACCTCCGGGGCCGCTTCCGCGACCTGCCATGCCCCGATCCGCGGCGGAACGCCTTCGTGCGGCGGTTCTGGTGGCTGGCCGATCCCCTCCGCCTGGTCCCGGGGAACGAGCGACGGGTCGAGGACCTTTCCCGCAGGACACAGAGTCGGGTCCTCTCAGCGTCCGCCTCCGCTTTCCGTGCCTCCTGGGGCCCGGACCTCACGGAGCTCCTCCTCCGCTACGGCGCCCCCACGTGGTGGGAGCGCCGCCCGGCCGACCCGCTCCGCCCGGGCAGCCGCGAGAGCGTGGTCGCCCACGACCCCGCCCACGCCCGGTCCTTTCTGCCGCACCGCGATGTCTGGAGGAGCGCCGGCTCGCTCGAGCCCGGGGTCTGGGACCTCTCCGACGACGAGCCGTGGACCTCCTACGCCACGGCGTACGCCGACACCTTCCTGGCCCTGCCGCACCGGACGGCGCTGTTCCGCCGGAGGGACAGCGTTCTCGTCGTGGCTCCCTACGCCTTCCCGGACAGCGGGACGGCCCCCGTCGACGCGCTCCTCGAGCTCGGCCCGGGCCCCGACATCGAGCCCGCCCGCCACGTCCGGTACGGGGCGCCCCGCCGCGGAACGCTGACGCTCCGGGCACCGGCTCGCCCCGCCCTCCTGTCGATCGAGCTCCTGGACCGCTCCGGGCGCGCGGCGGCGCGGGCCAGGTACGGGCTCGACCCCGGCCTGCCGGACCGGGGCGTCCCGGCCATCTCGGGCCTCCTGGCGGGCCCGCTCCGCCGGAGTCCGTCGGTGGCGACGGACCCCGGGGTCGGCGCGGGCGGCGGCGCCCGGGAAGACCGCGCCCTGGCCGCGGCCCGGCGCTTCCGCCTGGCCGGTCCGGCTCGGGAGGCGGCGCCGCGCGTGGCCGCCGGCGATTCCATCGGTCTCTACTGGGAGCTGTACGGACTCACGCCGGGCCGCGGGACGTACGAGGTGCAGGTGGCTCTCCGGGACGCCGGCGGACATCGGAACGTACGTCTGGCCTGGTCCGAGGAGGAGTCGGGCGTCTTCGGCCCCTCGGCCCACGAGCTCACGCTGAGGATTCCGGAGGACGCGCCCCCGGGCCCCCTGGCGGTCGAGGTCCGGGTGCTCATCCCCGGCTGGACGCCGCTCCTGGCCGCGTCTCCCGTCGCGGTAGGCGCTCCCGGAGTCCGACGGACCGGGCGGCGCGCACGAGGGAGCGCCCGGCGACGTGAAGTTGGAACCTGGTGGGGGGCACCCGTATATTAAGAATGTGAAAACATTCCGGTTCGGGCCCGCGGAAGGACGGGCCTGGACGCGGAGGGGAAGTGACCCCGACCCGGAGGACGCCATGTCGGACCGGACTCGAAGCAGCGCGCGGAAACTGGCCGCCGCTCTCGTGACCGGAGCGGTGGCGATCTGTCTGGTCCTCGGACCGGCCCCGGCGAGAGCCCAGAACCAGGCGACCATCGCGGCTCACCCGCTGCGGGTCAGCATCTCGACCTCCGGAACCTGGGGCTACGTGCGTCCGTACGCGGACGTGTCCGTCTCGTCGCCCGCCTACGTGGCGGTGTTCGAGGTCGAGCCGGACATCGGGGCGGTCATGCTGTGGCCCTACCAGCGCGGGCGGTCCGAGCGCGTCACCCGGCACGTCTCCCTGGAGCTGGCCGGACCCCGTCAAGCGCGCTACCGCGAGATCTTCCGGGACCACCTCATCGACCGCTTCCTGCTGGCCTCGCGCATTCGTCCGCGGGCCTACTATCTGGTCATCGCCTCCCGCCGGCCGATGGACCTGTCGCGGCTGGAGTCGGGCAGGGTGTTCCCCTACCCCCGACGCTCGGGTACCGCCTACGAGGTGGCCAGGTCCCTGGTCGATGCCGTCGTAGGGGGACCCCGGTCGGAGTGGGACTACGACGTCACGTCGATTCTCAAGGGGCGGGATGCTACCCTCGGGCTGGCCTTCGCCGGGTACACGCCGTACACGACCGGACCGGGCTACTACGACTCCCGCGCGTGCACGGCCGCGATACAGTCTGGTTACTTCGGAGACTTCTTCTTCCCGGCCTACGGCCAGTACGCGGCGCGGCTGGTCGGCTGCCCGCCGGTCTTCTACCGAAATCCGTACGGCTGGTCGTGGTTCGCCGCCAGGCCGCCGGAGCGCAGCGCTCCCGACCACGTGGCGGAGGGGCCCCCGGGCGTCATGAACACCGACAGCGTTCGCGTGGGCAACCCCCGGCCCGTGAACCCGCCCAGGGTCCTCCCGGACGCACCGACGGCGGCAGGTCGTGACGAGCCCGTGAAGGTGGCCGGGCTGAACGTCGGCGCGCCGAGGCCCGGGGACGGGACCAGGGTCGCACCGGAGCCGCCCACCGGGGGCAAAGCGGGACCGGGGGTGCTGCCGCCGGTGGAGATCTCCGTCCCGAGCCACGAGAAGAAGAACCGGCAGAAGGACATGGATCCGGAGAAGGTGCGCCAGATCCTCGACCGGCTGGCCGACGCCACGAGGACGGCCTCGCTCGACCCGGGCACGGTCGCTCGCGAGCGCCAGGAGTTCCATCGGGCGGGGCTCTCGAACCCCGGCCGCGTGTCGATCGACATGGTCCGGCAGCGGGTGACGACGTCGAAACGGCTGTTCACGCGCCTCCGGGACCTGGGAGTCCCGGCCGACCAGGCGCGGCACGCGGCGACCGCTTCCGGAAGGGCGCCGGTGGTCAGCCGTCGCTCGGGCGGCGTCTCGGTGGTCGGTGCGCACCACCATCCCGGCGGCGGGAGCGCCGCTTCGGGCCGACCGCATGCACAGGCCCGTACCGCCCCCGCGCGGGCGAGGTCACATCCTCGACCCTCACCTCCGCGACCCGCGCACGGCTCCCATGGCTCGGCCTCGCACGGCTCCAATGGCTCGACGTCGCACGTGTCGCCTCCCCGACCCTCGCACGTGTCGCCCCCCCGACCCTCGCACGTGTCGCCTCCCCGACCCTCGCATTCCGAGCCGGCCCGGCCCTCGCGGCCAGCCAAGGGCGGCGGGTCGGGCCACGGGGGATAGCCGGCGTCCTCCTAGCGGTGCGAGAAGTCCGTCTGGCAGTCGTTCCCGAACGTGAATGAGTTCACCATGAGGCCGGGCGTGGTGGGCAGCAGGTTCACCACGTGCTGGCCCATGGCCGGGTTGGAGACGAGGTAGTACATGCGGGGCTCATCGACGTACAGGTAGGAACGTCCCTGCTGGTCGAAGCGGACGTCGACGCCGGCTTCCCCCTTCCCCAGCCAGTGTCCGTCCTGCGACAGGTACACGCGCTCGGGCTCTCCCCCGTGGGCCACGTTCGTGACCGAGTAGAGTTCCCGGGCCGTATAGACGAGCGTGAGCTGGTCGGGCCGGGCCGAGCCGACGGCCTGGGTCCCCCGGTAGATCATGCCGTTCGTGTCCGTCTCCCAGGGACCTCGAAGCCCCACCGCTCCGTCGGAGAGCCCTCCCGGGAGGTCGTAATCGGTCACCTTCCCGGGTCGGTACCACTCCTCGTTGGCAAGCGCCCCCCTTCCGTGCCACATGCCGACGTACACCTCCGGGGAGGTCCGCCCGCACGAGTCTGCGAAGGCATCGCGCGGTGGCGGGATGTCCATGGAGTCGGGGAAGGTCACATCGGGGTGCGCCTCCCGCAGGAGCTTCCGAATCGCACGCTCGAGGGCGGCGTCGGCCCCCTCGCCGGACTTGTGGTAGCGGATGGTGCCCGTGGCGTCGACCAGGAACCGGTTGGGCCACGTGTGGGAGCCGTAAGCCTTCCAGATGCTGAACCAGTCGTCCACGACGACCGGATAGGGGAGCCCGAACCGATGGACGGCCCGGCGCACGTTGTCCACGTCGTAGGCGACCTTGAACTCGGGCGCGTGGACTCCGATGATCTCGAACCCCCGGTCCTGGTAGCGGCGCCAGAGGCGCAGGTTGTCGTCGAAGGTCCGGATGCAGTTGATGCAGGTGTATTCCATGAAGTCGATGAGGACGACCTTGCCCCGGAGCTTCTCCCAGGTGAGGGGATCGGAATCGATCCAGACGGTTCCCGAGGTGTTCATGCCGGGATCGGGGAACGGGGGCGCCGGCCTGGACATCGTCTCGAGCTCGGACGACAGGAGGGCTCCGGCCGCCGGGCGGGCGGTCGTGTCGCGGGGAGCATCCTGCCGCGCCCGGGCGGCGGCGGGAGTCACGAGCGAGACCGCGGCCACGAGGCCGGCCGCGAGCGGCGAGCGGGTCGCGAGGCGCAGGGCTCCGGCGATGAGCGCGGTCCTGCGGCGCTCGGAGGGGCGCCCGCCCGGACGAGTCCGGAGCCTGCGGCGCGATGAGGTCCTGGTCCGATTCGGCCGGCGTGGGTCCTCTTCACTCATGACCTTCTGGCCTCCTGGTCACGGGGGTTCACTCGTGCCTCCGGGAGACGAGACGTCCCGGTCCACGTCCCGCCAGGAACTTAGGGACGCCCGGGGGCCCTCGGGAAGCCTCCGGGCCGGCCATTGCGCATCAGGGCGCGAGCGTTAGCGTCTCTCCGTGCCGGAGGAGCGACAGCGACGCCGGGCGCGCCCCGGTCTCCCGCCAGGCCGCCCTCAGCCGCCGGGGAGGCTCGTCCATCGGCTCGTCGGTGAGGCGGAACGTGCCCCAGTGGATGGGAACCAGGACCCCCGCTCCGCCCGGGCGCCCCGTCTCCGCCGCGAGCTCCCGCCACGCCTGTACCGCCTCCTCGGGCGTCATGTGCACGGGCCGCATGAACCAGCGGGGCTCGTAGGCCCCTATCGGGAGGAGCGCCGCGTCGAAGGGGCCGAGCCGACCGCGGATCATCCCGAACGCGGGGTGGAACCCGGTGTCTCCGGCGAAGAACACCCGTCGCCCCGAAGCCTCCAGGACCCAGCCGCACCACAGCCTGCGGTTCCGGTCCAGGAGGCCGCGGGAGGCGAAATGCCGCGCGGGCGTGCAGGTGGCGCGGACGCGGGCGGCGGAGGCCTCGACCTCCGTCTCCTCCCACCAGTCGAGCTCGCGCACCGGCCCGACCCCCCATCCCTCCAGGAGCGCTCCCACGCCGAGGGGGACGAGCCACCGCGCCCCCGGATGGGCCTCTCCCAGCCGGCGGACGGTCCCCTCGTCCAGGTGGTCGTAGTGATCGTGCGAGATCGCCACCAGGTCGATGGGAGGAAGCTCCTCGAGCGATACGGGAGGCTCGACCCACCGGCGGGGTCCCAGGAAGGAGACGGGCGACGCCCGCTCGCTCCAGATCGGATCGGTGAGGACGTTGACCGGCCCCAGCTGCACGAGTGCCGTCGCGTGGCCGAGCCAGGTCACGTGCAGCGCGTCCCCGCCGGCCCGCGGTTTCGGGAAGTCCGGGGCGTCCACCGGAAACAGGTCGGGGTCGCGGCGCTCGAGGAGCGCGTGGAGCTTCCTCCAGGACAGGGACCAGCGGAGGAACTGGATGAATCCATGCCGGCCGGCTCCCGGCCACGGGTTCCGGAAGCGCCCGTCCGCGCGGTGGTGGATCGGAGGTCGCGTCGGCTCCCGCCCGGTCTGCGCAGCGGAGGACGGAGGGGAGTCGGCGGGCGGGAGCGGCGGAGGGTCCGCACGGCGCGCAGGCATGCCGTGGAGTATGCATCCACGGCGCCCGCGACGACAGTGCCGGAGCACGCGCGCCGATTCCCGAAACTCCCTCGCGGAACGCACGGTGCGCACGCGGGTGATCTATAGAGGCCCGGCTCTGCGGGTCGCGCGGCAGGGCGAGCACGGGTGAGCGCAGACTCCCACACGAGGCGGTGGAGCATGTCCTCTGGCGAGGCACGGATGAAGGGGGCCCTGGCGGTCCTGGCCGCGGTGGTGGCCCTGGTGGCACCCCGGGCGGCCCAGGGGCAGTACTTCGGTCGGAACAACGTCCGCTACGAGGGCTTCGACTTCCGGGTGCTCAAGACCGAGCACTTCGACGTCTACTACTATGGACGCGAGGACACCGCCGCCGTCGACGCGGGGCGCATGGCCGAGCGGTGGTACGCCCGCCTCTCGCGGCTCATCGACCACCAGCTGCGCGGCCGGCAACCGCTCATCCTCTACGCCAACCACACCGACTACAACCAGACGGCCATCGCCCAGGTCGCCGGGAGCGAGGGCGTCACCGAGCCTTTTCGCAGGCGCGTCGTCCTGCCCATGGCCGGACCGATGGCCGAGACGGACCACGTCATCGGCCACGAGCTGGTCCACGCCTTCCAGTACGACCTCTCGGGAATCGAGCCGCAGACGCCGCTGTTCGGCGTCCCGGCCATGTCGGGCCTGCCGGGCTGGATGGTCGAGGGAATGGCCGAGTACCTGTCCAAGGGCCCCCGTGACCCGCTGACCGCCACCTGGGTCCGGGACGCGCTCCGGAGCGACAAGGTGAAGCTCCCGAGCGTCCACGACCTCGCCAACCCGTACAAGTACTTCCCCTACCGGTGGGGCCAGGCGCTGTGGGCGTACATCGGAGGCGTGTGGGGCGACGACTCGGTCGAGAAGGTCTTCAAGGCCGCCGTACAGATGGGGAACCCCTACCAGGCTCTCCAATCCGTGCTGGGCATCCCGGTGGACACCCTGACCGACCGCTGGCACGCTGCCATTCAGAGGGCGTACGGCCCGCTCCTGGAGGAGACGGGGCAGCCGGCCGACTTCGGGAAGACCGTCATCCGCGGGCCCGGCGAGACCATGTACAATGTCGGACCCTCCCTGAGCCCGGACGGAAAGAAGATCGCCTTCCTCTCGGAGCGCAGCCGCTACTCGATCGACATCTACCTGGCCGACGCCGAGACCGGCGACATCATCCGCCAGATCACCAAGACGGCCATCGACCCCCACTATCAGAGCCTCGAGTTCACCAACTCCGCGGGAGCCTGGGCGCCCGACGGCCGGCGCTTCGCGCTGGGCGCGGTGAGCGGCGGCAAGCCGATCCTCTCCATCCTTGACATGGACAGCGGGAAAGAGGTCCGGCACATCGAGTTCGACGACCTGGGAGCCATCTTCAATCCGACCTGGTCACCGGATGGAGACCGGATCGCGTTCGTCGCGAACGACGGCGGCCTCATGGACCTGTTCGTCGTGGACGTAGCCTCGGGCCACAGGACGCGCCTCACCCACGACGCGTTCGCCGAGCTGGAGCCCGACTGGTCACCCGACGGGAGCCGCCTCGTGTTCGTCACCGACCGGTTCGGGGCCGACATGGGCAAGCTCTCCCCGGGTCCCTACCGCCTGGCGGTGATGAGCGCGGATGGCGGGGAGATCCGCTCCCTTCCCTCCTTCGCGGGGGCCACCAACATCAACCCGACGTGGTCGCCGGACGGGAAGAGCGTCTATTTCGTAGCGGACCCGAACGGCATCCCGAACGTGTACCGGCTGGACGTGGGCAGCGGATCCTTCTACCGCCTCACCAACGTGCTGGCCGGCGTGGGCGGGATCACCGCCCTGAGCCCGGCCCTGTCGGTCGCCGCGAAGTCCGGGGCGCTGGCGTTCAGCGCCTTCGTGGATGGGGCCTTCGGCATCTACCGGATCGAGCCGGGGACGGGCCTCGAGGGGGATCCGGTGCCGGCGTCGGCGGCCCGGGCGGCCAGCGGGTCCGTCGCGTCTTCCGTCCTGGGGCGAGCCTACCGCGAGGCGGCTCCGGGCGAACCGTCGCTCTCGGACCTCTCGCTGAGCTGGGCGCCCGGGGCGGAGCGTACGGCGCCGCCCGCGGCGACACTCGCGACGTCCGTGTTCGACGCCGCCATGCTGCCCGTCGCCGACACGGATGGGACGGCGACCGACACTACGGCCACGGACACGACCGCGACCGACACGACGGCCGCGGGGCGGACGCGGCAGCAGGCCCGAGAGCAGGAAGATGCGGGCATGCTGCCCCCGGAGCGGCGCGGGACTTCGGCCATCGCGTCACTTCTTCGGGACCCGAGCCTGGGCCTGCCTCAGGCGGCCACGTTCAGCCGGCACGATTACCACGCCGGACTCGGCCTGGACTACATCTCCCAGCCGACCCTCGGCGCCGGCTTCGGCTCCTTCGGGAGCTTCATCGGGGGCGGTGCGGCCCTCCACTTCAGCGACATGCTGAACTACCACCAGCTCGTCACGATCCTCCAGCTCCAGATCGTGAACGGGGACGTGTGGGACGGCATCGGGGCCATGGGGATCTACCAGAACCAGTCGCACCGGTTGATCTGGGGCCTCCAGGGCGGACAGCTGCCGCAGTACCAGCAGTACCCGGTGGGACGCTTCGGGGACTTCAACGGTGACGGACGGCTGGACCTGGTCACCCAGACCCTGCGCATCTGGCAGACGGACCGGCGGGCGCTGGCCATGGCGCAGTACCCGCTCAGCACCGTGACGCGGCTCGAGTTCCTCGGCGGATTCGAGCAGATCCACTACAAGGTCGAGGCGCAGACCCTGGCCTTCGACCTGGGCACGGGGACGAAGCTCTTCGACCAGACCCAGTCGGCCCCGCCGTGCGCCGACTCGCTCTCGTTCCTGTTCGACCTGTGCGAGCCTGCCGACCTGAACGAGGGCACCGGCTCGGCCGCGCTGGTCTACGACGCGTCGATCACCGGTCCGACCGGCCCCATCATCGGGCACCGTTTCCGGTTGGAGGCCTCGCCGTCGTTCGGCACCCTGAACTACGTGTCCGCGCTGGCGGACTTCCGCGAGTACCTGATGCCCATCCGACCGATCACTCTGGCCGGCCGCATCCTCCACTACGGACGGTACGGATCCGGATCGAGCGACGACCGCCTGGGCCGGCTCTTTCTGGGCTACCCGGCCCTGGTGCGAGGCTACGACTACGGCTCCTTCGACCTCGCCAACTGTCCGAGCAACCTGCCCAGCATCGACCAGTGCTCGGAGGTCAAGGTGTACAACAGCCTGTTCGGGAGCCGCATGGCCGTGGCCAGCGGGGAGCTCAGGATCCCGATCACGGGTCCCCTGGGGCTCCTGACGAAGGAAGGGCAGGTGCCGCCCCTCGATCTGTTCGGGTTCGTCGACGCGGGCGTGGCGTGGGGCGCGAAGCTGAGCCGGACGGCGAGCGCCCAGCCCTTCGACATCGGTCAGAATGCCGTGACGAGCACCGGATTCGGAGGCCGCATCAACCTGTTCGGCTTCGCCGTCGGCGAGGTCTACTGGGTGCACCCGTTCGACCGGCCCGACAAGGGCAACTACGTGAGCTTCGCCATCGCGCCGGGGTTCTGAGGAGAGCCCGGCGAGGCTCACGACGCGCTCGGACGCGGGCGCACGTCGTGCGGGGGCGGCGCGCCCCCGTCTCCGCCCGCCTCAGTCCCCGGCGTCCGGAGGCGGATCGCCCGGGCTGCGCGCCATCGCCCCCACCTCGCGCAGGACCTCCATCACCTCGCGGCCCTGGACCTCGACCTTCCGGTGGAGGTCCCAGGCGCGCCACGTGAGAGCGTCGTTGAGGTGCGCGCGGAGCTCGGCCTGGTGCTCCCCGCCCTGGAGCTCGGGGTCGGCCATGAGCCCCTCGAGCTCCTCGATCCACGCCTCGATCTCGTCGCGCGGGCTGAAGCGGCCCACCGGGGGCTGGAGGTTCACCGCCCGGCCTCCCAGCGGTCGTTCTCCGGGCGCACGTCCGGGAGGCGGTGGTCGGGGTCCACGGTCACCGAGGCGAGCGGCCGCGTGGACGCATAGCGGAACGTGAACGTCCCGCCGGTCTCCCAGATCTCCACCGGGAGGCGCACGCTGCCCGCGCGGCCGCCCTCCTCCTCGATCCTGAGCGTCGGCGGCATCGGGAGGCGCCCCAGGTTGGAGATGGTGATCAGGGCCCCCTTCGAGGGGTCGCCGTCCACGTAGCTCACCCCCTCGACCGCCTGGTCCAGGCGCCACCTCTCGAGGAACCAGCCCTTCCAGAACCACCCCAGGTCCTCGCCGGCCACGTCGTCGATGGTGCGGAAGAAGTCCTCGGGGCGGGGGTGCCTCCATGCCCACCGCCGGATGTAGGCGCGGAAGGCCCGGTCGAACCGGTCCGGGCCCAGCACGTACTCGCGCAGGATCACCAGGCCCAGCGCCGGCTTGAAATAGGAGAGGGGGTGCCGGTACGCCCCCGTCACCGCGTCGCCCAGCGACTCGATCGGCGGGGCGTCCGGGTCCATCGTGGTCGGCACGATCTCGCGGGCCGGGTTCCCGCCTCCCGGCGCGTACTCGCCGTCCCGCTTGGGCGCGTACTCCCCGCCGTGGAAGTCCTCCGACGCGTAGATGTCGATGAACGTGTTCAGCCCCTCGTCCATCCAGGCGTGCCGCCGCTCGTCGGAGCCCACGATCATCGGGAACCACTCGTGCCCGAACTCGTGCGCGGTCACGCCCCACAGCCCCTTCCCCGTCGCCCGCCAGTGGCAGAAGGTGAGCCCCGGGTACTCCATGCCGCCCACGGGCCCGCCCACGTTCACGGCGGTCGGCCACGGGTACGGATACCAGCGCCGCGAGAAGATCTCGATCGCGCCCTTCACGTACTCGGTGGAGCGCCCCCAGGCGGAGTCGCTCGCGCTGGCCGGCGGGTAGACGGACATGGCCAGGGCGCTCTTCCCGCCCGGCAGGTCGATGCGCGCCGCGTCCCACACGAAGGCGGGCGAGGCGGCCCACGCCACGTCGCGCGTGCGCTCCATGCGGAAGCGCCAGGTGAGGGGCCCCTGCCCGGCCGGCCGCGTGTCCGGGTCGCCGACCTCGTCGGGGCTCCGGACGTACACGGCCGTGTCGCTCCCCCGCGCCCGGTCCAGCCGGGCCCGCTGCCGGGCCGTCAGCACCTCGTCCGGGTTCAGCAGCTCCCCCGAGCCCACCACCAGGTAGCTCCGCGGCACGGTGACCGAGTAGTCGATAGCCCCGTAGTCCAGGTAGAACTCGCCCGTACCCAGGAAGGGGAGCGTGTTCCAGCCCCTGACGTCGTCGTAGACGGCCATGCGCGGGAACCACTGGGCCACGTCGAACCAGCGGCCGTGGTCGGTGTCCATCCAGCCCGTCCGCCCCCGCCCTCCCTCGGGCACCACGAACGAGTATCCGATCACCAGTCGAAGGGAGCTCCCCCGCGGCCCGAGCGCCTCGGGCAGCGGGACCTGCATGCGCGTCCCGAAGGTCCGCTCGTCGACCCTCGTGCTCCGTCCGCGGCGCACGACGGCCACCGAGTCGATGCGGTAGCCCCCGGTCCCGGCGGGCGTCGTCCCGCCGTCCGCATCGAGGGCCGTCGACCCGCGTCCCCCGGCCGCCAGCTTCTCAGACCGCGAGCCTGCCCGGCGCACGTTCTGGTCGAGTTGCAGCCACAGGTACCCGAGCGAGTCCGGGCTCTCGTTGGTGTAGGTGATCGCCTCCCACCCCTCCACCCGCCGGGCGGCCGTATCGAGGCGGACGTGGATCTCGTAGTCGGCGCGGTTGGTCCAGTAGTCGGGTCCGGGCGAGCCGTCCGCGCTCCGGGTCGGCGAGGAAGGAGAGGCGAGGAAGCCCGGGTCGAAGGCGGCGTGCGGATCGTAGGGGCCGATCCGAGCCGTCGTGTCGCGCCCGGTGTCCTGCGCCGGAGCCCACGCGACGCCGGGTGCGACCGGCGCCGGGGTCCCCCACGCCGGGGCCGCCCACGCACGACCCGCCCCTCGCCCGAGGCCGGGCGCGGAGAGGAGGAGCGCGAGGAGGGCGATCCGGCCCCACCCGGCCACGGTGCGGCGCTCGTCCGACTGCGAGGAGGGGATCACGTCCATGTCTCGGCTCTCTCTCCCGGAAGTCCGCCCCGGCGCCCCGTGCGCCGGGCCGGAGCATGGTAGGCAGGGCGCCCCCCTCTGCCAAGCAGCGGGTGGTCCCGGCGCCGCGCGGCGACCGGAGAACCGATGCACGGACGCCACGATCGGCCGGGCCGCCGCCCGCGTCGCGCTCGAGATATGTACACGCAAACCGTGGCTCCATAGTGAGATGCGCCGTCTGCTCTCGGGCCGGGGATCGGCACGGCGCTTGAGATCATCGCGGGGCGGGACAGGAGACATCGACCTGGAGGGCACCATGGACGTGCTGGCGTCGACGCCCCGCGACCACGAGGAGTGGATCGTGGCGGAGATCACGGCCGCGATCGTCCGGCTTCGTCAGCGGATGACCGGCGAGCGCCTCGACCTCAGACGGGCTTCGACCCCGTCCGAGCTCAAGGTGGGCGACCTCCTACGGATGCCGGCCCGCGGAGCGACCTGAGCCCGCGTCGGGCTCCCGGCGAGGTACGTCGGGCGTGACCGCCGGACGCGGCTCTCGCCGACGAGCCCGACCCGAGGGTCCGCCCGTCAGCGGACGAGCAGGACCGGCGTCTGCGCCAGGATCGCGACCTTGTGGCTCAGCGTCCCGAGGTTGCGGGTCGGGTCCTCGAGGTCCTGCCGGTGGGAGCTGAGGAGGATGAGGTCGCTCCCGTTCTCCTCGGCGAACTCGACGATCTCCCGCGCCCGGTCCCCGTAGACCACCTGCTGGCGGTAGCTCACGCTGGCCGAGCGCAGCGCCTCGCTCATCGCCTCCATCGCGTCGGCGGCCTTCCGCTCGAGCTCCCCGTAGAAGTCCTCCAGCTCCTCGAACGGCAGGTCGAGCGGCTCGATGACGTGGAGGAGCGTGACCGAACCTCCGCTCCACCCGGCCAGGCGGGCGGCCCACTCGAGGACGTCCCGGTTCTTCTCGGTGAGGTCGACCGGGACGAGGATCCTCTGGAAGACGGCCCGGACCGGGCCCTCCGACGCGTTCGCCATCGCTTCCCTCCTCGGGTTCGTCGCAATGTGGCGCCCGGACGGCGCGCGGGCTGTCGGGAGGATCCGCATCCGGGTCGTGGGGAGGCTCCCGTCCCGTGAGCGGGCGGCACGTCGGGCCGATTCGCTGGCACGGGCCTCGCACCCGGAAATGGACATCCCGAGAAAGACCCGCCCGCGGAGGACGAGGACCCGACCCGGAGGTCCATGACCATGAGGCTCCTGGTGGTGCTCGAACCGGGCGAGGCGTCCGTGGAGGACGCGCTCGCCCCGCTTCACTGGTCCCTGGAGCGCCGCGCCGGGGGGGGCGTGGAGCTCACCGTGGTCCTGGTGGGCCACACCGACGGCCCCGAGGCCGGCTCGGCCGAGGCCACCGCCCGGAAGCTACTCCGGGGCGCGGGGCGGCCGGAGGAGGTGACGCGGCTGCCCGGCTCGCCCGACAGGGAGGTTCTCCGCTTCCTGGGCCGGGAGACGTTCGACGAGGTCGTGGTCTCGGGCGGGGCCCGGACTCCGGCGGGGAAGATCCGGCCGAGCCGCCTGGCCGAGCGCCTCCTGGTCAACGCGCCCGTCACGATCACCCTCGTGCGATGAGCCCCGGAGGCCCGGCCGCGGACGGCCTGCCGGTCCCGCCCTTCACCCTCACGGACGGGATCGGACGGCGCATCGAGTTCCGCCCCTACGACGGGGAGCGGGAGGCGGTCGAGGCCATGTACGCGGCGTTCGACCCGGCCGACCGCGCCCAGGGCATCCCGCCGGGCACCCGAGAGGCCCGCTCGGGCTGGCTCGACGTCCTCCTGACCGGTCCCGGGGTGCTGGCCTGGCACGAGGACCGCGTGGCCGGTCATGCGGCCCTCGTCGACGACATGGCGGGCGGGCACGAGCTGGTCGTCTTCGTCCTCCAGGGGTACCGCGGGACCGGCATCGGCACCACGCTCGTCCGGTCTCTCCTGGGCCTGGCGCACGCGCGCGGACTGGGCCGCATCTGGCTGACCGTGCAACGCTGGAACCACCCGGCCATCGCCGTCTACCGGAAGACCGGGTTCGACCGGGAGGGGGAGGAGGGGCTCGAGATCATCATGGCGCGCTCGGTCGCGGAGGAGGGCTGACGGCCCCGATCCCCCCGGACGCGGGACGTGGACGCACGCCCCGATGCCCGCGGCCCGACGCTTCGCCTACCGCGCGCGCGCTCCAGGGCCTACCATTGGGGTGAGTCGACTGGACACTCCACAGGAGCCGTTGGAGCGGGCCATGAGCGTGCGACCTCGTGACCTCCTGTCCGATGACGACGGGGTGTGGTACACCGCCCTCCTGACCCCCGAGGGCACGACGCTGGCGGACTACGGAGGTACGGCCGAGAGCTACCGGCAGCATCCGGACATCCCCATCGTCGAGGGCCTCGGCGAGCCGGGCCGGGACCTCCCGGGCGACGACGCCGCCATACGGGTCGCGCGTCGCCGGTTCGGGAAGCGGCTCATCGAGGTCCGGCTCGAGCCGGAGGGGATCGTGCTGTGGGAGGCGGGCGGCCAGGAGCCCCCGTCCTGAGCCCTCCCGCGAGACGAGGGCCGAACACCGGAACATGCTTGCACGGAGGGCCTTTCGTCCCCAGCTTGGCCGGAACACTTCGTACGGTCGCGGCGTACGGATCGCGGCGACTTCCGCAGGCACGATCACGGCCGAACAGAGGGGCGCACAGGACGCATGGCGACCTCGCCGCAGCTCGTCTCGCTCGAGCTCACCCCCTCCGCGCGCTTCGACGTCATCGACGTGGCCGCCGAGGTCCGGGAGCGGCGTCCCGGCTTCTTCGAGGAGTTCCCGCGCAGCCTGTGCTGCTCCCTCCACACCACCGCGGGCTACCTGGAGCAGGGCCTGTGCGCCCGCCTCGACCACAGCCAGGGGCGCGTAGGCCGGCTCGTCGGGCTGTTCCGCAGGCTCTTCCCCCATGACGCGGGCTATCACCACGACCGGCTGGAGCTCCGGGAGGAGCTGAGCGAGGCCGAGCGCGAGCAGGAGCCCGTGAACGCGGACTCTCACCTCACCTTCATGAGCGCCGGCCTCAGCAACTGCGTCACCTACCGGAGCGAGCCGGACGCGCCCATCTACTTCATCGACCTGGACGGGATCAACGAGCACTTCCGCCGGGTGAGGCGCACCGCCGTGCTGGGATACGCCGCGGAGGAGGAGGTCTTCCGGGACACGATCGAGATCCCCGCCTCCGGCCACGCCGTCGACTCCTTCAACCTGAAGGACCCGGGCCTGGGCCTGTTCGAGCGGATCGAGGAGGTCGTGGCCGAGCGAGGCGTCGAGACGGGGCGCATCGACATCGGCCTCGCGCCGGGAGAGCGGCACGCCGGACTCACGGTGAACGAGGCGGAGACGCTCCTCATGCGGAACGACCTGCCCGAGGCGCTGAGGGACCCGCTGCGCTGGGCCCTCCGTCACGGCGGACGGCTCCTGCGCCATCCTGCCTCGATTCCGGGCAAGACCCGCGAGTACGCCGTGTACGACCTCGTCCACCTGTACAACGAGGTCATGGACGTGCTGGGCGTCGGGCGCGCGGTGGCCGACCGGATCCTCTCGCGCCTGGCCGGACCGGCGTGGCGGCTCTTCCGGCTCAAGCGCCACGTGAGCTTCCCCGTGACGGAAGGCGCCGGGCCGGCCGGGGAGCGCATCGTCCAGGGACGCTATCAGAGCCCCATCCTGATCCAGCACCGGGCCGCCGAGGGCGGGGCCCGGCGGCTCGAGGTCACGGTGTGGCGGTTCGAGTGACCGCCGGAGGGTCCCACGCCCGGTAGCCCGCCCCCACCCCGGACCGGGAGCGAGAGCGGGATGTCGGACCCCGACCCATCGATCGAGACCATCCGGCGCCTCGAGCGCGCCGCGGCCCCCCTGGAGCCCGGCGCCGAGGAGCGGCGCGCCCTGCGCGAGGCGGTCATCGCGCACGCCGAGGCCTTCCTCGGAGCGCTGCCGAGCGCGCCGGCGTACGTGGCCGACAAGGAGGCCGCCGCCGAGGTCGGGCGCCGCGGCTTCGGAGACGGGCCCGCGGAGATCGGCGAGATCCTCGACCTCTTCCGCCGGGGCGTCGAAGAGACGGGCCTGAGGCCCTCCTCGGGCGGGCACCTGGCCTACATCCCCGGCGGCGGGCTGTACGCCTCGGCCCTGGGCGATTACCTGGCCGACGTCACGAACGAGTACGCCGGCATCCGCTTCACCGGCCCCGGGGCCGTAGAGATGGAGAACGCCCTCCTGGCCTGGATGGCCGGCCTGGTGGGCTACCCGGCCGACGCCGCCGGCAACCTGGCTTCGGGCGGCAGCATCGCCAACCTCATCGCGGTCGTCACGGCCCGCGAGGCCCACGGCCTGCGGGCGCGCGACGTCCCCCGCGCGGTGGCTTACCTCACCGACCAGGCGCACCACTGCCTGGAGAAGGCCCTGAGGATCGCCGGCCTGGGGGAGTGCGTCCTGCGCCGGGTCCCCATGGACGGGCGCGGCCGCATGGACCCGGCGGCCCTCGAGACGACCGTCACCGCGGACGAGGAGGCCGGCCTGCGGCCCTGGCTCCTCCTCGCCTCGGCCGGGACCACGGACGTGGGGGCGATCGACCCGCTGGAGGCCCTGGGCCGGGTGGCCCGGGAGCGCGGGCTCTGGTATCACGTCGATGCGGCCTACGGGGGCTTCTTCGCGCTGTGCCCCGAGGTCCGGGAGCGGCTGGCCGGGATCGAGCTCTCGGACTCGGTGGTCATGGACCCCCACAAGAGCCTCTTCCTCCCGTACGGCCTCGGCGCCGTACTCGTGAAGGACCGGGCGGCGATGGTGGGGGCCCATCACTATCGGGCGGACTACCTCCAGGACGCCGCGGCCGAGGGAGCGCCGCTGCCGGACTCGCCCGCCGAGCTCTCGCCCGAGCTCACCAAGCACTTCCGGGGGCTCAGGCTGTGGCTTCCCCTCCTCCTCCACGGCGTCGCGCCCTTCCGCGCGTGCCTGGAGGAGAAGCTGGCGCTGGCCCGCTGGTTCCACCGCCGGGTCGGGGAGCTCGGCTTCGAGACCGGGCCCGAGCCCGAGCTCACGGTGGTCACCTACCGGTGGGTGCCCGAACGGGGGGACGCGGACGCGTTCAACGAGGCACTGGTGCGGGCCATCCACGAGGATGGACGCATCTTCGTCTCATCCACGAGGGTGGACGGGAAGTTCGTGCTGCGCCTGGCCGTGCTCACCTTCCGGACGCACCTCGAGCACGTGGAGCGGACGCTCGAGGTGCTCGAGGAGAAGGTGCGGGAGCTGGAAGGGCGCTGACGGCCCGGGGCGGGAGGCGGGAGCGGGGCCGCGGAGCCGGCGTGCCGTCTCAGCGCGCTCCGAACCGGGCCTCGCGCTTCTCGAAGAAGGACGCCAGCCCCTCGGCGAAATCCGGCTCGTCCGCGATCCGGGCCAGCTCCTCGAGCTCCCGGTCCAGGTGGTAGTCCAGCCGGTCCACGCCGGCCGCCTGGTGGATGAGCGACTTGGCCACGGCGTACGCCCTCGTGGGGCCGCGGGCCAGCCGCGCGGCGATCTCCGCCACCTCGTCGTCGAACGTCTCGTCCGGGAACACGTCGTTGATCAGCCCCATCTCGAGCGCCCGCCAGGCGTGGAGCCGGGGGTTGAGGAGCACGAGCCCCAGCGCCGCCCGCAGCCCGATCAGGCGCGGCAGGAAGAACGTCGAGCTCTCCGCCCCCGTCAGGCCCGTCTTCCCGTAGGCCCACTCGAACGTCGTGCGCTCCGAGGCGAACACGAGGTCGCACGCCATCGCGATCCCGAACCCGCCGGCGGCCGCCACGCCGTCCACCGCGGCGATGAACGGCTTGGGGGCCCGCTTGATCTCGGAGATCGTGCTGTG
>Ga0102944_1000151_pt1 | contig 56885 bp, 42 predicted proteins | sample SalPonD_shore_MG_FD_78172 | JGI IMG/M metagenome (GOLD analysis project Ga0102944, IMG submission 78172) | Salt pond soil microbial communities from South San Francisco under conditions of wetland restoration - Salt Pond MetaG... | ecosystem: Environmental > Aquatic > Marine > Intertidal zone >... | reverse complement strand
TCTGGAGCTCGCCGGGCCCGGCGCTTTCGAGCGCGGCGTGGGCTATTTCCGTGACGGCCGGGTGACGCTGTCGGAACGGCGGGAGGACGGCTTTGACGCCCGTGCCGAGGGCACCGCCAGCTACCGGCTCTGGCTGCGAGCGGACGGCGGCCGCCTGGACTGGGCGTGCACCTGCCCGGCAGCGGAGAACGGCGGCTTCTGCAAACACCTGGTGGCCGGTGCCCTGACGTGGCTGGGCGGCGACGCCGACGACGAGCCCACCGAGCCGGAGCAATCATTGCACTCGGCGCTACAGGCGCAACCCGCCGAGCGCCTGGCCGACTGGCTGTATCAGGCCGCCCTGGACGACCCCGCACTGGCGCGCTCACTGCGGCTGCGCCTGTCCGGGGGCGCGGCGGAGCTGAAAAAGGCCCTCGGCGCCATGTTGCGCAAGCGCGGCTTCCTGGACTGGCAACGCAGCATGGCGTTCGCCCAACGGCTTCAGGAACCGCTTGCGCTGCTGACCGATCAACTCCAGCGCGATCCGTCGCTGTGCCTGGAGCTCACGGAGTATGCACTGAAGCGGCTGCTGCGCATCTACGCGGAAGCGGATGACTCCGGCGGTTCCATCGGCGACGCCATGCACGAGTTCGCCGGGTTGCATGCCCGCGCGGCCGCGGCAGCACAGGTGACACCACGCAAGTTCGCGGACCGGCTGTACACGCTGAAACGGGAGGACGAGTGGAATCTATTCCCGCTGGCGAGCTACTGGGAGGCACTGGGGACGGAGGGCAGGGAACACTACGCGGGGCACATCGAGGCCGAGTTTGCGGCACTGGGGAACACCCCGGCCAGCAGCTCAGACACCAGCGCCTGGCTGGCCGAGGCGCCAATCACCCAGCGCTATGAGGAGCTTGCCCGGGTCCGGGGTGATTTCGAGGCGCTGCTGCGAGTGCTGATGCGCAACCTGGGCTCCGGGCACGGCTATCAGCGCATCGTCGCCGCCTGCCGCGAGTACGGCCATGACAGCATGGCGCTGGCCTGGGCGCAGCGCGGCCTGGAGGCATACCCGGACTGGCGGGGCATGCGCACGCTCGCCGCCGGGGAGCTGGAACGTGCCGGCCGCGTCGATGAGGCGAGGGATCTGCTCTGGGCGGAGTTCGTGAATCGCCCGGGCACCGAGTCCTGGCAGCGCCTGCGCCAGGCCTGGGGCGAGGAATGGCCCGGCGTGCGCCAACAAGCCCTGGCGAGCGTCGCGGAGCGGGAAAGGCAACTGGAAGACGGTCGCCGGGACGTCACGCTGCGCCTGGAACTGCTGCGGCGCGACGGTGACCTGGAAACGGCGCGGCGGTTAGCGCTGGAGCAAAGCGCCAACGCCGGAGAGCTACAGGCACTGGCTAAGGCGTTGTCGCGGACGCATCCGGTGGACGCGAGCTGCCTTATCCGCCGCGCCGTAGATGCGCAGCTGCCGAGCGCTAATGCCAGGTCCTATCACAGTCTCATTCCCCACCTCATGCGGGCCGTGGAGCTGGACCCCGGCCCGGCTACCACCCGGTGGTTGACCGAGATACGCCAGCGTTACAAGGCGCGCCGCAAGCTGATCGGGCTGATGGACAAGGCGGGCCTGGACTGAGCCCGCGGCACCTGAGTTTAACGGCCAAGTGCCGCCCGTTCACTCGACATCCGGCCATTCGAGCTTGCGCGCGGAAAGGCGGCCGCATTCCTCGCGGCGAGGACGCCCCACCCACAGCTGAAACGGGCCCTTGTGCTCTTCTTAGCCTGGTTCGTGGGAGCACCGTCTTCAGCGCGAATGGCTATTCCCCCTCTCCCCTGGTGTCCCTTAACAGAAGTTCGTCACCTATTTGCCGTGCGCACGGGCGGGCTGGCCGGGAGGCGTGGAAGGCGCGTCCCCGCGGCGATGAGGCGGCCTGGACGAAATACAGACCAGCCCGGACACTGTCCACCATGGACTACGACCACGCCCGTTACCTGCGCCGCAATCACCCCGCCTGGCGGCTGCTGACCGCCGACAGCGCGCCGCTGATCGTCGGCTTCCTGCACCACGCTTTCATCCGGCCCAACGTCCGCGCACTGGGCGAACAGGAGCTGGCCGCGCAGCTTGAGGATTATCTCTTCCACCTGCGCGAGACGGAGGGCGAGGATACCTTTCCACGCGACGCCCGGGACTACCTCGCCGACTGGGCCGATGACGAGCGCGGCTGGCTGCGCCGCTACTATCCGCAGGACAGCGACGAGCCCCACTACGACCTCATGCCCGCGACGGAGAAGGCCATCCAGTGGGTGGTGGAGCTGGAGGAACGGCCCCGCTTCGTGGGCGCCGAGTCCCGCCTGCGCACGGTATTCGAACTGCTCCAGGAGCTGGTCCAGGGCGCGGAGACGGACCCCGGAACGCGGATCGCCGAGCTGCAGCGCCAGCGCGCCGAGATCGACGACCGGATCCAGCGCATCGAGGACGGCGAGCTGGAGCTGATGGACCCCACCCGCCTGCGCGAGCGCTTCCTGCAGGCCACCGGCACCGCCCGCGCACTGCTGGCGGACTTCCGCCAGGTGGAGCAGAACTTCCGCGAGCTGGACCGGGCGGTGCGCGAGCGCATCGCCACCTGGTCCGGCGGCCGCGGCGAGCTGCTGGGCGAGGTATTCGGTGAGCAGGACGCCATCGCCGAGTCCGACCAGGGCCGCAGCTTCCGCGCCTTCTGGGACTTCCTCATGTCCCCGAGTCGCCAGGAAGAGCTTACCGAGCTGCTGGAGCGGGCCCTGTCCCTGGAGCCCATCGCCGAGCTGGAGCCCGACCCGCGGGTGCGGCGCATCCACTACGACTGGCTGGAGGCCGGCGAGACCACCCAGCGCACGGTCGCCCGGCTGTCCCAGCAGCTGCGCCGCTACCTGGACGACCAGGCCTGGCTGGAGAACCGCCGGATCATGGACCTGATCCGCGGCATCGAGCAGCACGCCGTGGCAACGCGGGACCAGCCCCCCACCGGCGATTTCATGGCCCTGGACGAGCCCTCGCCGACAGTGGAGCTGCCCATGGAACGGCCCCTGTTCACCCCGCCGGTGAAACCCGACATCCGCGACCAGGTGCTGGTGGAGGGCGACGAGGACATCGATCCGGAGGCCCTGTTCGAGCAGGTCTACGTGGACCGGGAGCGCCTGCGCGGGCATATTCGCCGGGCCCTGAACCGGCATTCGCCCGTTAGCCTGGCAACGGTGATCCGAGAGCATCCACTGGAGCAGGGACTCGCGGAGCTGGTCACCTACCTGGCCCTGGCCAGCGAGGACAAGGACGCGATCATTGAGGATGGCCAGGCCGAGGCCGTCGAATGGCTGGACAACGAGGGCGTTACCCGCCGTGCAACGGTACCGCGGGTACTGTTCAGCCGCAGGGGCTGAACACCGGTATTTCGCAGCTCCTGGCCGCGCATCCAACACGCCGGGGACATGCGCCGGTGGTGGGAAGCACGTTCCGGCGCGAATGCCTCGGCGGCGGAGGCAATCGCGGCGGGGTCGCCGCTCCCACCAGGTCTGGAAAGTGGCTGGCATTGGGGTGGATATCGCCAAGGCCAATTGGATGCTCCGCCAGTGGGCTGCGACCCGTGATGGAGAAGCCGCCGTGGGAGCGCCGACCCCGGCGCGAATGCCTCGGCGGTGGAAAGAATCGCGGCGGGGTCGCCGCTCCCCGGCTTCGTTCTGGCGGCCAACCGCACAACCTTATGTCTCTCAAGCCCCTGACCCAGTTGAGACCAAGCACAGAATTTTCCACAATCCTCCGGGTTCCTCCAACGGCAACGCGAAGGGCTGTGGGAGCCCCGTCCCCGGGGCGAAAGGTCTTCCCGGCGGGAAGCGCCACGGAGCCATTGCCACCCGGGCATGATCCAAGTCCTCACAGGCCTTACCATAGAGGAATGATCGACAACGACTTCAGCACCGCGCCCGTGACCCTGGATGACGATGGTACCGATCGCCTATCCCAGGTGCTGGTGGCCCTGTTCCGCGGCGTGCTCCACCGGGACGCAGCGCCGGCGCTGTGGCAGGGGCTGCTGAACCTCCAGGCCCGGGTGCGCGACTATGTGGCCGTGCTGGGCCTGGAGCTGATCCTGGACGAGGCCGAGGGCTATGCCTATCTGCGCCAGCGCCCCCGGGACCCGGACGCCGGCGACGAACTGCCGCGGCTGGTGGCGCGGCGCCAGCTCAGCTACCCGGTGAGCCTGCTGCTGGCGCTGCTGCGCAAGAAACTGGCCGAGCACGACGCCAGCGGCGGCGACACCCGGCTGGTGCTCAACCGGGAGCAGATCGTCGAGCAGATACGGGTGTTCCTGCCGGAGACCGTCAACGAGGCCAGGCTGCTGGACCGCATCGACAGCCATATCAACAAGGCCGTGGAGTTGGGCATGCTGCGGCGCATGCGCGGCCAGGAGCACCGCTACGAGGTCCGGCGCATCCTCAAGGCCTTCGTCGACGCCCAGTGGCTGGGGGAGATGGACGAGCGGCTGCGCGGCTATCGCGCCCACCTGGAAGGCACCGACACGGACGAGGCCACGGAGGGATGATGGAGCTGCAGTCGCTGGACTTCACCGACTCCGAGGCCCATGCCGGGTTCCGCCTGCAGGCCATGGAGGTCTACAACTGGGGCACCTTCCACGACCGGGTCTGGCGCATCGAGCCCGGCGGCGACAACGCCCTGCTCACCGGGGACATCGGCTCCGGCAAGTCCACGCTGGTGGACGCCGTCACCACGCTGCTGGTACCGGCCCAGCGCATCACCTACAACAAGGCCGCTGGCGCCGAGGCCCGGGAGCGCTCCCTGCGCTCCTACGTGCTCGGCTACTACAAGTCCGAGCGGGACGAGGCCGGCATGGCCGCCAGGCCCGTGCCACTGCGCGACCACAACAGCTACTCGGTCATCCTGGCCCGCTTCCGCAACGCGGGTTTCGACCACGACGTCACCCTGGCCCAGGTGTTCTGGGTCAAGGACCAGGGCCAGCCCCAGCGCTTCTACGTGGTGGCGGACACGGCGATGTCCATCGCCGGGGACTTCGCCGACTTCGGCGCGGACATCAACGCGTTGAAGAAGCGCCTGCGCAACACGGCCCGCGTCGAGGTCCACGACACCTTCCCGCCTTACGGCGCGGCCTTCCGGCGGCGATTCGGCATCGGCGGCGAGCAGGCCCTGGAACTGTTCAGCCAGACCGTGTCGATGAAGTCGGTGGGCAACCTCACCGAGTTCGTCCGCAGCCACATGCTGGAAGCCGCCCCGGTGGAGGACAAGATCGAGGCGCTGATCGGCCACTTCGACGACCTCAACCGGGCCCACGACGCCGTGGTCAACGCCCGCCGGCAGATCGAGGTCCTGGAGCCGCTGGTGGCCGACGCCGAACGCCACGCCGAGCTGGACCGCCAGGTGGAGCGTTGGCGTGACTGTCGCGAGGCTTTGGAAGCCTGGTTCGCCGGGCTCAAGACCGGCTTGCTGGAACAGCGTCTGGAGCGGCTGGACGCGGATCTGGAGCGCGCCGGCAGCCGCGTCGAGCGCCTGGACGAGCGTCGCCGGGAGCAGGCCAAGCAGCGCGATGAGCTGCTCCAGGCGGTCGCCGAGCACGGCGGCGACCGCCTGGAGCGCCTGGCCCGGGAGATCGACCAGCGCCGCAGCGAGGAGCAGGCCCGCCGCGGCCGGGCCGAACGGTACAACCGGCTGGCCCGTGCCCTGGAGCTGCCCGAGGCCGGCGACGCCGACGCCTTCCTGGACAATCGCCGCCGCCTGGCGACCGAGCGCGAGCGGGCCGAGGCCCAAACCGGCGAGCTGCAGAACCGGCGCACCGAGGCGGAGGTCAACTTCCGCGAGCTGCGCGAGCGCCATGAGGAGATCGACACCGAGCTCACGTCCCTGCGCCAGCGCCGCTCCAACCTGCCGGCGGCCAGCCTGGCGCTGCGCGAGCGGCTCTGCGAGGCGCTGGGCCTGGAGCCCGAGGCCCTGCCCTTCGCCGGCGAGCTGATCCAGGTGCGCGAGGACGAGCGGGACTGGGAGGGCGCCGCCGAGCGGCTGCTGCACAACTTCGGCCTCTCCCTGCTGGTGCCGGATACCCACTACCCGGCGGTGGCCGAGTGGGTGGAGCGCACCCACCTGCGCGGTCGGCTGGTCTACTACCGGGTGCGCCAGCCCCGCGAGACCCAGCCCGCCGAGCTGCACCCCGAATCCCTGGTGCGCAAGCTGGCCATCCGTCCGGACTCCGAGTTCTACCTCTGGCTGGAGGCGGAGCTGGCGCGACGTTTCGACTACGCCTGCTGCGCCAACCTGGACCGCTTCCGGCGCGAACCGAAGGCCATCACCCGGGCCGGGCAGATCAAGACCGGCGGCGAGCGCCACGAGAAGGACGACCGCCGCCGCATGGACGACCGCTCCCGTTTCATACTGGGGTGGTCCAACGAGGCCAAGATCGCCGCTCTGGAGAAGCAGGCAAACGACCTGGAACGGCGCATGGCCGAAGCCGGCGAGGAAATCGCCGCCCTGCAGAAGCGCGCCGGCGAGCTGCAGCAGCGGGCCACGGCCCTGGGCCAGCTGGAGATGTTCGCCGACTTCCGCGAGCTGGACTGGCACGCGGTGACCAGCGAGATCGCCCGGCTGCAGGACGAGAAGCGCCAGATTGAACAGGCCTCCGACCGGCTGCGGACCCTGCAGGGCCAGCTGGAGGCGCTGGAGCAGACCCGCGCGGAGACCGACGCCGCCCTGGAAAAGGCCCGGGACGAACGCTCGAAGCTGGAGGAGCGCCGCGAACGCGCCGCCGAGGGCCTGGAGCAGGCCCGTGCGGTGCAGGAGACCGCCTCGGCCGCACAGCGCGAGCGGGACTTCCCGGCCCTGGAGGCGCTGCGTGCCGACGCCCTGGGCAAGCAGCAGCTCACCGTGGAGTCCTGCGACAACCGCCAGTCGGATATGCGCCGGTGGTTGCAGGAGCAGATCGACCGGGAGGAGAAGCAGCTCAAGCGCCTGGCCGAGCGAGTGGTCAACGCCATGAGCGATTTCTGCCACCGCTGGCCCCTGGAAACCCGGGAGATGGACGCCAACCTGGCCGCCGCCGGCGAGTACGCGGCCATGCTCGCCACGCTCAAGGACGACGACCTGCCCCGCTTCGAGGAACGCTTCAAGGCGCTGCTCAACGAGAACACCATCCGCGAGGTGGCCAACTTCCAGGCCCATCTCAACCGCCAGCGCCAGAGCATCCGCGAGCGCATCGACATCATCAACCGCTCGCTGCACGGCATCGACTTCAACCAGGGCCGCTACATCGAGCTGCTGGCCGAGCCCGCCGCCGACCCGGAGATCCGCGACTTCCAGCGCGACCTGCGCGCCTGCACCGAAGGCACTATTGGCGCCGACCACGACGCCGCCTACTCGGAGAGCAAGTTCCTGCAGGTGCGCGAGATCATCCAGCGCCTGCGCGGGCGGGAGGGCACCGCCGAGGCCGACCGGCGCTGGCGCCGCAAGGTCACTGACGTGCGCAACTGGTTCACGTTCTCCGCCGAGGAGAAATGGCGCGAGGACGACAGTGCCTACGAGCACTACACCGATTCCGGGGGCAAGTCCGGCGGCCAGAAGGAAAAGCTGGCCTACACCGTGCTGGCCGCCAGCCTGGCCTACCAGTTCGGCCTGGAGGCCGGCGCCCGGCGCTCGCGCACCTTCCGCTTCGTGGTCATCGACGAGGCCTTCGGCCGCGGCTCGGATGAATCCGCCCGCTTCGGCCTGGAACTGTTCCGGCGGCTGAACCTGCAGCTGCTCATCGTCACCCCGCTGCAGAAGATCCACATCATCGAGCCGTTCGTAGCCAGTGTGGGCTTCGTCCATTCGCCGGACGGCGCCCGCTCCATGGTGCGCAACCTCACAATCGAGGAATACCACGCCGAGAAGGCCGCCCGCACCAACACCGGCCCGGCCGGCGCCGCCCAGCCGCTGTGAGCCGCAAGCACCCCTGGACCACCCCCGAGGGCCTGCGCCAGCAGCTGGACAAGCGCTGGCAGCGCGGCGAGCTGCTGGCTGCCCGGGTCCACGGCGAGTCCCCCTTCCCCCTGCGCCTGCGCCTTCGCACCCCCACCGGCGGCGAGCTGGCCGAGCACTTCGAGGCCGTGCGCGACTGGGCCGGCCGGCTGCGCGAGCACAGCCGCGAGGTGCGCGGCCGGGGCTACGAGCTCGACTGGCAACCGGTGCGCAACCGCGTCCACGGCACCAACCACCTGCCCGCCGCGGCCTGGGTGCCCACCGCGGAGGACGCCCTGGCGCTGCTCGGACGCGACGAGGACGCCCGGCGTTTTCAGGCGCTGCTGGAGCAGACCCGCCAGCACCAGCCCGCCCTGGTGGACTGGCTTGGCCGCCGGCCGCTGACCGCCCTGGCCCACGCCGAGGAATGGCCCCGCCTGCTGGCCGTGGTCGCGCACTTCCAGGCCAATCCCCGCCCGGGGCGCTACCTGCGCCAGCTGGACATCCCCGGGGTGGACACCAAGTTCATCGAGAACCGCCGTCAGCTGCTCGCCGAGCTGCTGGACGCGACCCTGCCCCCATCCGCCGTGGACCCGCGCCATACCGGCGCCCGCGGCTTCGAGGCGCGCTACGGCCTGCGCCAGCGGCCCGTGCGGCTGCGATTCCGGCTGCTGGACCCGGAGCTGGCCATCCGCGGCCTGCGCGACCTGGCCGTGCCGGTCGAGGAGTTCGCCGCGCTGGACCTGGATCGAACCGTGCCGCCCGTGCACACGGTATTCGTCACCGAAAACGAGATTAACGGCCTGGCCTTCCCAGACCACCCCGGCAGCCTGGTCGTGTTCGGCCTGGGCTACGCCCTGGACCAGCTCGGCGACATACCGTGGCTGCACCGTGTGGACATCCACTACTGGGGCGATATCGACACGCACGGCTTCGCCATCCTGGATCGGCTGCGCGCCCATCTGCCCCACACCCGCTCCCTGCTCATGGACCGCGATACCCTCGAGGCCCACCGGCACCTATGGGTCGCTGAAGCGGCCGATCAGCGCTTCACCGGCGAGCTGACCCGGCTGACCGAACCCGAGCAGGCCCTGTTCCGAAACATCCGGGACAACGCGCTGGGCGAGAACCTGCGGCTGGAACAGGAGCGGATCGCTTTCGGATGGCTGGCGAGCCGCCTGGAGGCGCTTTGAGGAAACGCTGAACCATTGGCGCTGACATCGATTGCGGCGGGGTCGCCGCTCCCACGCGCTTCGCCGACCCGCGCACCGGATCGAGGGTGCGTGGGAGGCCCGTCCTCGGGGCGATGGGTCCGTTGATCGCGCCCTGCGGCGCTCCTGCAGATTGCGCGTTCATTCGACGGGAGGTGCCTACTCCGCCTGTTCCAGCAGCCTCAGCGCGAACGACTCGATGGTGTCCGCCATGGCAAGCTTGTGCCGCCACTCGCGCGGGATGGCTTCGGCGCCGCAATAGGCGCCGGCCAGCTGGCCGTAGACAGCGCCGGTGGTGTCGGCGTCCTCGCCCAGGTTGACCACCTTGAGCAGGCCCTCGCGGAATTCGTCGGTGCGGTGGAAGGCCCAGAGCGCGGCTTCCAGGGTATGGACCACGTAGCCCGAACCGCGGATGTCCGGCGGCTCGCGGTCCCGATAGGAGCCCAGGGCGATGCGGCGGATGGCGGGGACCAAGCGATCCTCGGCGATCAGCGCCGCCACCGGCGCGAAATCCGGGGCGAGCAGCTCATCCTTGTCCGCGCCGTTCAGGGCGGCGGCGATCAGCAGCGCATAGAAACGGCAGGCGTCCAATGCCTCCGAGGCGCCGTGTGTGGTCCGGCAGCTGAGCTCCGCGCACTCGAGCAGGTGCTCGCGGACGCTGCGCCAGCGCATCGGGATGGGTGCCAGGCGCATGAGCGCGCCGTTGCCGGCGGAATGGCCGCTGATCGTTCCGGCATACGGGTTGCCGCTCTCCAGGTAGCGGCCGAGGGCGCGGGAAACCGTGTTGCCGATATCGAAGCAGCGCCCCGTGGCGCTCAGGTGGCCTTCGTCCCGCCAGCGCACGTAGCGCCGCATCTGGTCGGCGGCGTCGAAGCCGCCGCACTCGATCAGGCTCTCGGCCAGGCACAGGGCCATGGACGTGTCGTCGGTCCATTCGCCGGGTTTCAGGTGGAAGGGCCCGCCGCCGACCATGTCGTCGATGGGCTCGAACCGCCCGGGCCGGGCGAACTCCAGGGTCGTTCCCACGGCGTCGCCCGCGGCGAGACCGAGCAAAGCGCCGCGGTAGCGCGCGCCGATTGTCGCTTCGCTCACCACTGCCCCCCTCTCCCATGGCCTGCTTCGCAGCGGCCCATGGGTTCAGTGAAGTACCTGTGGGCGCATCGCGCAAGCAGAGCGGGTAACGCACGCGACACGGGCTGTCGTAGTGGCGGTGCAGGATAGGGGTGTTTTGAGGTCGGGATTGACCGGCAGACGATTCGGGTTGATGCGGCTTTTCCCCTCTCCCCCGGCCCCTCTCCCGCGAGGGGAGAGGGGGGTGGTTGGGGGTGCCGTGACACTTTGACATTCAGGTTGCGCTCTCCGGATAGTAGTGGCCTGATCATCCGGGTTCGCGGGCGCCCGCCGGGGCTGACTAACGACGCAATGTTCTACCTCTACCATCATCACGATCTCGACCGGCTGGCGGAGCTGCTGGCGGTGCTGCTCGGCCGGCGGGAGCGCCGCTATGTGCTGGAGCCGGACACGGTGATCGTGCCCAACCACGGCGTCGGCCGGTGGCTGCAGATGCAGCTGGCGGGCAGCGAGGGAATTGCCGCGAACCTGGACATGCCGCTGCTGGCGCGGTTCATCTGGCAGCTGATCCCGGAAACCCTGGGCGCCGGGCAGGACAGCTCGGAGTTCGAGCGCGCCCGGCTTCGGTGGCACATCTATGCGGTGCTGCCCGGGGTGGCGGCGCATACGCCGGCGGTTGCCCACTACCTCTCCGCGGAGCCCGCCGCCGTGCACCGGCTGCAGCTCGCCGGGCGGCTGGCGGACGTGTTCGACGAGTACCTGATCTACCGCCCCGGCCTGCTCCAGGAATGGGAGGCCGGGCGGGTGGCCGACGCCAGCCCGGACTTCTGGCAGGCGGCGGTCTGGCGGGCGCTGGTCGAGCGGCTGGGGACCGGCCACCGGGCCCGGCTGCTGCAGCGGTTCGTGGAGACGATGGGCGACGAATCGGCCGTTCCCGGCGATGCACTGCCCGGGGCCGTCTACTGCTTCGGGCTCGGCCAGCTGCCCCCGGAGTACGTGAAGTTCCTCTACGCCCTGGCCCAGCGCATCGACGTTCACTTCCTGCTGCCCAACCCCTGCGAGGCCTACTGGGGCGACATCCAGCGCAGCCGGACGCGGATCGAGGCGCCGCTGGAAGATGCGCCGCCGGATGCGGAGCTGACCGTCGAGGCGGGGCATCCGCTGCTTGCGAGCCTGGGCCGCGGCAGCCGAGATCTGCTGCGGGTGCTGTACTCCGACGAGCTCTCCGCCATCCACGAGCCGGAGCTGGGCGACGCCCTGGCTTACGAACCGCCGGCTGGCGACGCCCTACTGGCCCGCGTGCAGGCCGACGTCATCCGGATGCAGTCCCGCCGCGAGGACCGGGGCATGGCGGACGACGACCCTTCCGTGCAGGTCCATGCCTGCCACAGTCCGCTGCGGGAGGTGCAGGTGCTCCAGGACCAGCTGCTGGACCTGATGAGCCGGTATCCCGATCTCTCGCCCCAGGACATCGTCGTGATGACGCCGGACATGGACCGCTACGCGCCGGCCGTGCGCAGCGTATTCGGGGCGGCCGAGGGTGGGCGCTACATACCCTACTCGCTCTCGGACCGCACCCGCGGCTCCAGCCACCCCATCGTCCAGAGCTTCCAGGAGCTGCTGGACCTGCCGCTCAGCCGCTGGGCCGCCAGTGAGGTGCTGGCCGTCGCGGCGGTGCCGGCCATCGCCCGGCGGTTCGGCCTGGACGAGTCGTCGCTCGCCCGGGCCCAGACCTGGAGCCAGGCGGCGGGCGTGCGCTGGGGCTTCGACGGCGGGACGCGGGAGCACTTCGGCGCGGGCTCGTTCCACCAGAACACCTGGCGGTTCGGCCTGGACCGGCTGCTGCTGGGCACGGTTCAGAGCGATGAGGAGTCCCTGGCCGCGGGCGTGGCGCCCTGGGCGGATCTGGAGGGCGGCGCCACGGCGGCGCTGGGCAGCCTCTGGCAGCTGGTGGAGCGCCTGCGGGCCTGGGAGGAGACCCTGCGCCAGCCGGCCGCGGCGCGCGCCTGGCAGGACCGGCTGAATGCCATGGTGGACGATCTCTTCGCCCCCGACGCCGGCGACCGCCGGGAAGGCGAGGCCCTGGACGAGGTACGCACGGCCATTGCGGTGCTAACCGACGCCGCCGAGTGCCTGGATGAGGAGACCCTGCCCTGGGAAGCGGTGCGGGAGATCCTGGTCGGAGAGCTGGCCGTGCCGGCCGCGCGGCAGCCGTTCCTCTCCGCCGGCGTCACCTTCTGCGGGCTGGTGCCGCTGCGGGCGGTGCCGTTCAGGGTGGTCTGCCTGCTGGGCATGGACGACGGCGCCTTCCCGCGCCAGGAGCAGAACCGCGGCTTCAACATCCTCCGCGCCCGCCCACGGCTGGGCGACCACAGCGTCCGCGACGACGACCGGCTGCTGTTCCTGCAGGCCCTGACCGCCGCGCGTGAGGTGTTCTACATCAGCTATACCGGCCAGGACGTGGCCAGCGGCGAGGAGCTGCCGCCGTCGCCCGTGGTGGGCGAGTGGCTGGACTTCCTGCACCTGCACCACTTCAGCGGGTGGGGGCGCGACGCATTCGAGCGGAAGCTGGTGACGCGGCAGCGCATGCATCCGTTCAGTGACCGGTATTTCGAGGAGGCACCGGATCACCCGCGGCTGTTCACGTTCGCCGCCGAATGGCAAGCCTCCAGCCGCGCCGCCTACAGCGAGCGCTCGGCCGCGCCGGGGTTCATCGACGGCAGCCGGGCCGACGATCCCGAGGCGCCGGAGGCCGTCGAGCTCTCGGAGCTGCGGCGGTTCTTCGACCATCCGGCCAGGTACCTTCTGGACGGCCGGCTGCAGATCCGTTTCGAAACCCTGGAGGAGGACGTGGAGGACCGCGAGCTGCTGGCCCTGGACCCGCTGAGCGGCCACCGGGTGCGCGGCGAGCTCCTGCGGCGGGCCCAGCGGGAGGGCCTGGAGCGGGTGGAAACCGAGCCGGACGCCCTGTGGCGGGCCCGCGGCGAGCTGCCCCCGCCGCCGCTCGATGCCGGCCCGTTCGCGGCCCAGGCCGATCAGGTCAACGCGCTGCTGCCCATCTGGCGGTCCTGGGCGGACGAGGGCCAGGGCGGCTGGTTGGACGTCGACCTGACCCTGGACGGCCAGCGCCTGGTGGGCCGGCTCACCAGCGTCTGGCCGGACGGGCCGCGGCTGCTGCGTCCCGGCCGGCTGCGCATGCAGTACAGGCTACGCAGCTGGATCGACTACTTGGCCTATCGCGCCGCCGGCCGCGAGGGCGTGCTGCGCCTGGCCGGCGTGGACGACAAACAGGGCGCGCTGGAGTACGTCGCGGAGCTGGACGCCGAGGCCGCCCGCGAGCACCTGTCGGTGCTGCTGCGGCTCTACCGCGAAGGCCGGCGCGAGCCGCTGTTGTTCCTGCCCGATCTGGCCGAGGAGTACCTCAAGCCGGTCATCGACAAGGGCAGGCAGCCGGGGGAGGCGCTCCGCACGCTCAACGGAAATCTGAGCGGGACGTACAAGCCGCGCCGGGAGACGCAGGACCCCTACTTCGCGCCGCTGCTGACGACACCGCCGCTTGGCGAAGCACCGGGCGACACCCGCTTCTGCGAGCTGGCCGAGGCCATCTGCAGGCCGCCGTTCGAGGGGATCGTGGAGCCATGAGCCGCCAGCCGTTCGATCCCCGCACCATGCCCCTGGCCGGCACCCGCCTCATCGAGGCCAGCGCCGGCACCGGCAAGACCTTCAGCCTGGCGGGGCTGTACCTGCGCCTGCTGGTGGAGCAGCGCGCCGGCGTCCGGGAGATCCTTGTCATCACCTTCACCCGGGCGGCCACCAAGGAGCTGCGCGAGCGCATCCGCAAGCGCCTGGCCGACGCCGCGCGGATCGCCCGGCACCCGGAGACGGCGGACCCGGCCAGTGCCGAGGACGCCTTCGCCGAGGCCCTCATCGCCGACAGCGGCGAGGACCGCGAGGCGGTCGCCCGGCGCCTGGCCGAGGCTGCCCACCGCATGGACGAGGCCACCATTACCACCATCCACGGCTTCTCCCAGCGGGCCGCTCAGGAGAACGCCTTCAACAGCGCCCTGCCCTTCGACCGCGGCGAGCAGGTCTCCGACAACGCCGTCTACGAGGAGGTCACCGAGGACTACTGGCGCGCCCATGCGCTGGGGAGCGGCGCCGTGCCGGGGTTCGTGGACTGGTGGCCGTCGCCTCGAGACCTGCATGACGAGCTGGGACCGTTCCGTGCCCGGCCCCACGCCGTGCTCGCGGGACCGGACGACGGCGAGATCGAGGCCTTCGCGGCCGAAGTGAAGCGGCAGTGGACGGCGTCGGGCACCGCCTTCGCCGCAGAGCTTCGCGCCTGCTGGGATGACGGCGCGCTGAAGGCGCAGAGCCTGAAAAAACGGATCGCGGCGGTCGGTGGAATCGATGCCGCGCTGTCGCTGCTGGCGGCGCGCATGGGAGGCGGCGCCGCCATCCCGGCGCCGCCGGAGTGGGTGGTCCACCTGCAGGACGCGGGCACGCAGTTCAGGAAGGACCAGCTCGGCCGGGGCGAGCGCCTCTTCGACCAGGAGCTGGTCCGGAACCTGTGCCGCCTGCAGGGCCTGACTCGCCTCGCCGCGCTGCGGCAGGCCCGCGAGGCGATCCGAGAGACGGCCTCGGAGCGCAAGCTGGAGCGCCGCCAGTTCAGCTTCGACGACATGATCCAGGCCCTGCACGCCGCGGTCACCCGGCCGGACACCGGCCCCCGGCTCGCCGACGCCCTGTTCGAGACCTGGCCCTGGGCGCTGGTGGACGAGTTCCAGGACACCGACCCGCTGCAGTACGCCATCCTGCGCCGGGTCTACGCCGACCGGGACACCGGCGCGCTGATCCTCATCGGCGATCCCAAGCAGGCCATCTACGGCTTCCGCGGCGGCGATGTCTACGCCTACCTGGAGGCCGCCGCCGACGCCGGCGAGCGGGCCTACAGCCTGGACACCAACTTCCGCTCCACCCAGAGGCTGCTGGACGGGGTGGAGGCCCTGTTCCGCGCCCCCGGGGACGACGCTTTCCTGGTGGACGGCATCGCGTTCCAGACGGTGAAGGCCGGCCGCGGCGGCGACCGGACGCTGCGCCTGGGTGACGGGGCGCTGGCGCCCCTGACGCTCTGGCACATGGCACCGGGCAGCACCAGCAAAGGCGACGCCCAGGCGGCCTGCCGCGCCGGCTGCGTCGACCGCATCCGCGCGCTGCTGGACCCGGACGGCGGCGGCACGATCCATGAAAGCCATGGCGGCGCGCCCGCCGGCCAGGCCGTGGCGCCCCAGGACATCGCCGTGCTGGTCAACACCAACGCCGAGGCCGCCGACCTGCAGCGCGCCCTGTCCCGGGCAGGCATCGCGGCGGTCTGCCTGCACCAGCAGAGTGTGTTCGCCAGCGCCGAGGCCCGGGACCTGCTGCACGTGCTCAAAGCGGCCGCCGACCCGGTGGACGAGGGTGCCATCCGCGGCGCCCTGGCCGGCGAGCTGCTGGGCCGGCGGCTGGGCGACCTGATCGCCATGGCGGACGACGTTCACCGCTGGCAGGCGGAAGTGGAGCGCTTCCAGGGGTCCCACGAGCGCTGGCGGGACGACGGCGTGCTGGCCATGCTGCAGCCGCTGATCCAGCAGGGCGCCGAGCGGCTGCTGGGCTACGAGGACGGCGAGCGGCGGGTGAGCAACTACCTGCAGCTGGCCGAGCTGCTGGCCGAGACCGAAGGCGGCACCTTCGGCATGGCCGGGCTGCTGCGCTGGCTGCGCCAGGCCGTCGTCGAGGCCGGCGACAACGAGGTGGATGACGCCGAGCAGCTGCGCCTGGAGTCCGACGAGGCGCTGGTGCGGATCGCCACCGTGCACAAGGCCAAGGGCCTGGAGTACCCGCTGGTGTTCCTGCCCTACGCGCCCTGGGTGGGCGCCGGGGGCTCGCCGGACACGCCGCCGTTCCGGATCCATGACGCAGACAACCGGGCCCTGGTCGACGTGCTCGGTGAGGAGCACAACCGGGGACAGTCGGTAATCGAGCAGCGCGCCGAGGCCCTCCGGCTGCTGTACGTGGCCGTCACCCGGGCGGAGATCGCCTGCTTCCTGCCCTGGGGCGCGGCCAACGGCACCCCGGACAGCCCCCTGGCGAGCCTGCTTCATCGTGGCGACGGTATTGCGCCCACGGCCTGGGGCGGCAACCGGAGCAGCAAACCCCTTACCGACGAGCTGACCCGCAATGCCCTGGGCCGCCTGGCGAGCCGTGCGCCCGACGCCGTCGCCGTGGAGGATCTGGGCGCCGTGGCGGGCGGCAGGCGGCGCCTGCCCACGGCCGCCCCGCCCCGGGGAGAGGCCCGGCAGGACCTGCCCGCGCCGCGCACCCCGTGGTCGGTGTTCAGCTTCACGCGGCTGGTGCGCGCCGTCGAGCCCGGCCCGGCGGAGAGCCGGGCGGCCGACGAGACGGCGCCGGAGGCCACCGCCGAGGACGAGGCGGCGGAGACCCTGCCGGAGCTGCCCGGCGGCACCGATTTCGGCACCGCCGTTCACGCCCTGCTGGAGACCGTGGACCAGGCGGACTGGCCGCGGCCGGAGCAGCCCGTGCCCGACGACCGCCTGCGGCAGGTCGGGGACACCCTGCGGCGCTTCGGCATCCCGGTGCCGGAGGGCGAAGCCGGCGAGACGCTGGTCGGCCGGACGACGGCGTTGATCTGCAACGCGGTGCACACGCCCATCGAGGGCATGGGCCCACTCAGCGCGACGCCGAGGATCCATCGACTGCCGGAGATGGAGTTCATGCTGCGCCTGGGCGGGCGGCGGCTGGGCGACATGGTTCGGCTGCTGGCGGACGCGGGCTATGCCGGGAAGCTTCCCCACGAGCGCCAGGGGCAGCTGCTGAACGGCCTCATGCACGGCTTCATCGACCTGACCGTGGAGCACGGGGGGCGCTTCCACGTCATAGACTATAAGACCAACTGGCTGGGCCAGGACCCGGCCCGCTACGCGCCGGAGGCCCTGGGCGCGGCGGTGCGGCACCACCACTACGACCTCCAGTACCTGATCTACCTCACCGCCCTGCACCGGTACCTGGGCCGGCGGCTACCCGATTACGACCCGGACCGGCACCTGGGCGGCGCCTGCTACCTGTTCCTGCGCGGCATGGTGCCGGACGCCGGCCAGCGAGGCATCTTCCGGGATCGCCCGGACACCGGGCTGATCCGGGCGCTGGACGCCCTGCTGGACGATGCGGAGGTGCCGGCATGAGCGACGTGCGGGCCCGTTTCCAACGCGCTGTCGACGAGCACCTCGCCGCGCCGCTGGAGGCGGCCCTGGCGGACTGGGCCCTGCGCCATGACGGCGACCCGGCGGTGGCCGTGGCCCTGGCGAGCTGCAGCCGCGCCGTCGCCGACGGCCACAGCTGCCTGGCCCTGGACCGCGATCTGCCGGCCATCCCCGGCGAGCAGCCGTTCTGCGGCCGCGAGCCGCTGGACGCCGCGCTGGCGGCCAGCCAGCTGGTAGGCGCCCCGGGCGAGTCCCGCCCGCTCGTCCTGGACGCCAGCCGGCTCTATCTGCACCGCTACTGGGCCTACGAGACGGCCCTGGCCGAACGCCTGCGCGAGCTGCTGGGCGACCCGCCGAACGACGTGGACACCCGGATGCTGGCGCCCGACGGCGGGCTGTTCGCCTACGACTGGGTGGCCGAGGGCGAGACCCACTGGCAGGCGGTGGCAGCGTTCGTCGCCCTGCGGCACCGGTTCGCGGTGATCTCCGGCGGCCCCGGTACCGGCAAGACCTACACCGTGCTGCGGCTGATGCGGCTGCTCGTCGAGTCCGCGCTCGGCGCCGGCCGGCCCGCGCCGGTCATCCGCATGGCGGCACCCACCGGCAAGGCCGCGGCGCGGATGATGGAGTCCACGCGCGGCGGCCTGGATGCCATGGACATGCCCGCCGGGCTGCGCGGCCACATCCCCACCGAGGCGCAGACCCTGCACCGGCTGATCGGGCTGGGCATGAACACCACCCGCCCGCGCTACGACCGCGACAATCCGCTGGCGGCAGACGCGGTGATCGTGGACGAGGCCTCCATGGTGGACCTACCGATGATGGCCAAGCTGGTGGCCGCGCTGCCGGAGCACGCGAGGCTGATCCTGCTCGGCGACCGCTACCAGCTGGCCTCGGTGGAGTCGGGCTCGGTGCTGGCGGAGATCTGCAACGCCGCCGGCATCGATGCCTTCACGCCCGCCCAGCAGGCGGCGGCCGGGCCGCTGTTGCGGGCGGCCATGGCGGAAGGTACGCAGCCGCTGGCCGACCACGTGGTCACGCTGCAGACCAGCCACCGCTTCCGCGCCGACAGCCCCATCGGGCGGCTGGCCGCCGCGGTCAACGAGGGCGACGCGGACACCGTGCTGCGCATCGCCGGCGGCAGCGCACCGGCGATCAACCTCATCGACGAGGTCGGCGCCGCCCGGCTGGACGCGTTGATCGACGAGGCGGCGCGGCGCTTCGGCGCACTGGTGAAGGCGCGGGATGCCGCCGAGGCCCTCGAATCGCTGCAGGAGCGTTGCCTGCTGTGCGCCGTGCGCCGGGGCCCCGCCGGCAGCGATACCGTGAACCGGCGGATCACCGAGCGCCTGGCGGTCGTGCACGGGCTCGACCCGTCGCGGCGCTGGTACCACGGCCGGCCGGTGATGGTGACCCGCAACGACTATCGGGCCGGCCTGTACAACGGCGACGTGGGTGTGTGCCTGGCCCAGGACGACGGCCACTTCCGGGTCTGGTTCCACACCGAGGACGGCGTCGTGCCGTTCCTGCCGAGCGCGCTGCCGGAGCACGAGACCGTCTACGCCATGACCGTGCACAAGAGCCAGGGCTCGGAGTTCCGGCACGTGACCCTGGTACTGCCGCCGGAGGACAGCCCCGTGCTGAGCCGGGAGCTGGTCTACACCGGCATCACCCGGGCCCGGGAGAGCGTGACGCTGTTCGGCCGGCAGGACCTGCTGCGCACGGCCGTGGAGCGGCACATCCGGCGGCATTCCGGGCTGGGGGAGCGGCTCGGGCGGTAGGCGTCCGCGGCCGCTCTTCCGGGGCTCTCTTCCCTGCGCCCTCTCCCCCTGTGCCCTCTCCCCCCCCCCCTCTCCCGTGAAGGGAGAGGGGGGAATGCTGCGGGGGTGTGTTCGGGGCGCCGTCTTTCGGCCCCACCTCCCGGGCCGCGCCACCGGGCCGTTTCTTCGGGGGAGATCACCCCGCGAAGACCGGTGCCCCGTCCTTGCGGTCGTTCGGATGGCACGACTTCGGCTTTGCATACGTGTTGGTAAGTAGGGGGGCCAACGCATCGCGGTGAGAACCGGATGCGTCACAGGCGACCGAAAACCCATGGGCAACCGAGGGGGCAAGCCTCAGCGTGAGCGAAACGACTCCGTCCATGCTGCTGCCGGTGTCCGCCGGCGTAATGGCGGTTCGCCAGGACCGTCGCGTCAGCCACCTCCTGATGGCCGTCGACGACACGGGCCTGGAGGCCCTGACCGGCCTGGGCCGGTTGATGCCGGCGGATCCGGGCGGGACGGCGCCCGAACCGGGACCCGACGCCATTCGCATCTCCGTGGGCAAAGGCCCGGAGCCCGGCCGCCGGTCGGATCTCCACGTCTGCATCGTCGCCAAACGGGCCGGGCGCTCCCGTCATCGCGGCGCGCGGCTGCGGGTGTCGGCGGCAGCGGAGCTGCCAGCGGTGCTGGATGACCTGATCGCCCTCACCGAACAGGGCCTGGTCGCGGTGAGCCCAGAGGAGCTGGGCTGGATGCTGAAGACCGTGCCCCGGGCCGTCGGTGCCTATGTCAGCGTGCCGCTGGAATCGCACCGCCGGCTGGACGAGCTGCAGTTTTCCACAACGCACCTTGAGGCGGTCGTGGCCAGCGTCCGGATCCCTGACCTGGGCCCGGGGGACGAGCTGGGCTTCGAGGCCGTGAACCAGATCCAGCTCGCCTTCGAGACGTCGCACCACATACTGATCAACGCGGTACCGGCGCGCTCGCGGACAGCCCATATCGGGCTGTTCGTCTGGCCGTGAGGCGCTGAATAACCGGGGCGACGATTGAGCGGCTCCATCAAGCATATCGACGAAGCAATTTCCGCGCGCGCGGCATTCCTTCTCGAGCAGCACGGTCTCAGCAATTCTCTCCAGCTCGCCGACGCGCTCATCGCTGCGACTGCTATAGAGCAAGGTTTGACCCTACCAACGGCCAACGCCAAACACTATCGGCCCGTCACCGAGCTGGACCTGGAACTCTTCAAGCCGTAGACAGCCTCGCACCGACGGCCGCCTTCGGCCGCAGGCTTACCCGAACAGCGGCACCAGCAGGAATGCCAACCCCACGATGGACGCCAGCCAGCTCAAGGTCCGCAGCCAAGGCACGCCGAACACGTACATGGGCAGATAGACGACCCGCGCGATGAGGTAGAGCCAGGCGCCGAACGCGGTGGCCCCGCCGGCGACGCCGGCCACCTGGACCATGATGAGCAGCGCCAGCGCCCAGGGGAGGCTCTCCAGCATGTTGGCGTTGGTCCGCCGCATGCGGCCGAGGTAGACATTGTCCGAGGCCGGCAGGTTGTCCCGCGCCCCCACCAGGGCAGGCAGCCCGTAGACGCCCGTCATGATGAGTAGCTGGATGATCACCTGGATGAAGGCCAGGAGGATGGTCAGGTCCAGGACGAGGGTTTCGGTTGTCATGGTGCTCCTCCGTTGTGATTTGTTCTTCCCGCATCCGTCTTGCCGGCCTGAAGCCAGGGAAAACGGGTACTTACACACAAGTTAGCAGTTTTGCGGGGATTTTCGAATGCACGGGCGCGGTGGGGCGTTCGCGGCCATGGGCCGCTCCTTCGCCTTGTTTGCACCCGCCATAGGTAAATCGGAGGGATGTGTGAACCCGTCCCGGGGCGAGCCGCCACGGGCCATCGCGCCTTGCGGCGCTCCTGCACGGCCGCTTCGCGGTTCCGGCAGGTCCGAACCCGGGCGCGGATGCCGGGACGGTGAATGCCGTCGCGGCGGCGACGGCATTCCCGAAACACGCGGCACCTCACGGACGAACCGGGGTCCAAAGGCGTATCATGAATACCATGCAGGCAGAAGGGTTTGACCTGATCGGCGACATCCACGGCCATGGGCAGCCGCTGCGCGCGCTGCTGGAGAAGCTGGGCTACCGCCGCCGCGACGGCCGCTACCGGCACCCCGCGCGCCAGGCCATTTTCCTCGGTGACTTCATCGACCGGGGGCCGGAGCAGCGCGGCGTCCTGGACATCGTCCGGCCCATGGTGGAGGACGGCGCGGCGCTGTCGGTCATGGGCAACCACGAGCTGAACGCCCTGGCCTTTCACACGCCGGACCCCGGCAGCGAGGGCGGTCATCTCCGCGAGCGCAGCGAGAAGAACGTCGCCCAGCACCGGGCCTTCCTCGACGAGCACACACACCCGACCGCCCTGGACCAGGCCATCGCCTGGTTCTGGCAGCTGCCGTTATGGCTGGACCTGGGCGAGATCCGGGTCGTGCACGCCGCCTGGGACCGCCGGGCGCTGGAGATCGTGAACCCACAGGTGGCCGACGGCAACCGGCTGACGGACGAGCTGCTGGAGCGGGCATCGCGGCGGGGTAGCCCGGAGCAGGATGCGGTGGAGAACCTGCTGAAGGGGATCGAGGCGACGCTGCCCCACGACGGCCATTTTCACGACAAGGACGGGCACCCGCGACGCTACATGCGGCTGAAATGGTGGCTGTACCCGGATGGCCAGACCTGGCGAACCATGTTCCTGGGCCCGCCCTCGGTGGCGGAGACGCTGCCGGACGTGCCCCTCCCGCCGGATGTCGAAACTGGCTACCCGGACACGGCGCCGCCGGTGTTCATCGGGCACTATTGGATGACGGGTACTCCGACCGTCCAGGCGACCAATGTGGCCTGTCTGGACTACAGTGTGGCAAGAGACGGGGGCAAGCTGGTGGCCTACCGGTGGGATGGGGAAACGTCCCTCAGGGACGATCGATTCGTATGGGTTGGGCGCGGCTGAGGCGCCGGCTCAAGGTACGCGCTTATGCGAAAGTTGCTGGTGGTGCTGATCGTGTCCCTGGTCGTGGGAGCCCTGCTGGGGCTGCGCTCGGGGCAGACCACGTTCCAGGGCGAGCTGCTGCGCGGCCAGGTCCGGGATACGCTCTCCCTGCCGAAGGACTCGGTGGACACGCTGCCGCCGCAGGTGCTCACCACGCTGCTGCACTACGCCGGCGACCCGCTGCTGCTGTTCAACGCCCGAGCGGCCCTGACCCAGTACCCGGGCATGACCCCGCGCGTGCTGGCCCTCTACGGCGAGGAGCCGGAGTTCCAGGACATCCTGCGCCGCTATGGTGCCAGCGTGGTGCCGCCAATCCACTATTACCTGGAACACGAGAGCTACACACTCGACGTGATGCACTACACGGCGGCGCAGATCCAGCGCATCAACCGCATCGCCAGGCGTCTGTGGCGCGGCGACGCCCAGCAGGCCCAGCCGGTGAAGACCGACGCCGAGGCCCCCGGCGACAGCCGCCTGACCCCCGAGGCCCGCGGCTGGTATGCGGTGAACTTCATCCGCGACGACGGCCACGACTTTCTCGGCCAGTTCGTGCTGGACGCGAGCGGCCGCGTCCAGCGGGTACAGACGGAGCGGGTCGTCGAGGGCACCACGGGCTTCTTTACCAGCGGCGTGCGCACCCTGGAAAGAAAATATCTGGAAGATCGGCCCATCGAGACCACCGATTACGTCTGGGCCGGCGTCGACCTGGCGGCCATGGCCGGCGCCGTGAAGATCATCCGCGCCGGCAGCGCCGCGGCCACGGGCGCCGAAGCGGCCACCGGGGCGGAGGCGGGCACCGCCGCCGCCCGCACCAGCGTGGCGGCCCGCGCCCTGGCGCGCACCGGCCGCATCGGCCTGCGCATCGCCAAGTACGGTGCCATCCCCGCCACCCTGGTCCTGGCCGCCACTCACCCCGGGGCCATCAGCGGCCTGCTCCAGGACATGGCCAAGGCGTTCGGCATCTCGCCCACCCTGGCGCTGATCGGCGGCTGGACGCTGATCCTGCTGCCCGTGGTGTTCATCGGCATGACACTGCTGAAGTGGCTCATCCGCCCCGCCATCGCCCTGCTTCGCATGCTGCGCGGGTTCCTGCGCTGGATGGACCGCGGCGCGGAGAGCTGGCGCAACCGGCGGATCTTTTCCGGGGAATAGCGTCGCAGGTCGGCCCCTTTGTCCTGGACGACAAGCCCGTCCAACCGACCTCGGCTGTCAACAATGCCGTGGGAGCGCCGACCCCGGCGCGATTCCTCTGGCGGCGGCCATCGCGGCGAGGACGCCGCCTCCACAACTCACTGCCAGCCACCCCGGCACATCGAACGGGCCGGGCCTGCCAGCGGGGGTTCGATGTGCTCCGGAGGCTGACAACCAAACGGCAGGAGGCGGGCCCACGCCCGCCTCCTGCCTGGAAGACCGCCGGGTCGATCAAGAGGCCAGCAGACCCCAATCCGCCAGCAGCCGGCGGACCTGATCGTCGACGGCCAGCCGCGTGCCCATCTGCCGACTCTGGGCCGTCACCACCGGAACCTCGACCAGTCCGGCGTTGGACAGGTAGCGGGTGACGGGACTGATGTTATCGGCCGGTGCGGTGTCGATCACCGTGCCCGGCGTCGAGTCGGCGCTGAGCAGACCCTGGTCCATCAGGTACTGATCGACGGGACCGGTGGCGGCGAAAGCGGACCCCGAGCCCAGGATGGCGGCGGCGATCACGAGTTTGTTGAGTGCTTTCATGGCAATGCTCCTTTCGGTTGCTGTCGGCTTGCGCGATGAGCCCCGCTCACCGTGTGCCGCCAGTATCCCGGGATGACGCACTGCCGCATATTCGGTGGATTACGCACGCGGATACGGGAAACTGCGTAGGGTGAATCCGAACTATCACCCAAATGGTTCCGAGGCACCGCCTTTCGCCGCGGTCGGCCCCCCAAAGATGGTTACGACGACCGTTTCGCCCCAGCAACGGGATCCGCGTTCGCCCGCATCCGCCTGCGGCTGGAACGCTTTCATGCCATGAGGACGCGCTGGGTCGCCTCCAGCCGGTCGCCGGCGTTGTCGCTGTCCAGGGCGGCGCCTGCTCGTTGGGGCCGCCATTTCAGAATAAGTTGCCATTCAGCGGCGGAGAGGTGAATTGGCTCGCGCCTTCGGGATCAGGATGGAGCCGAGGTCCGCTCGCACGCGGGCGAAGTCGTCCCTGGACCGCCCCGCCGTGCGCTGCTTCTCACCCAGGGCCGATGAGTGCATCATGGAGCCGGAGCGCTGCGAGAGGCGAGCGGAGGGACCCATGCCGCTGAAGCGACTGATCCTGGTCTTGAGCCTGCTGGTGGTGGTGACCTTCGTCGCCGGCGCGGTGATCTATCATGCGACGGTCTACTTCAACCGCCTGCACGCCGCCTCCGGCGAGGCGGATCGCGAGCTGGAGCTCACTTCCCAGCGCCTGACCAACGAGATGCTCGACTGGCAGCGCTTCGCCCGCGCCGTCGCCATCAGCGCCCGCCTCAATGAGGCCCTGGCGGACAAGGCGCACCAGGGCGACCCCCTCCAGCAACGGCTGGAACAGCTCATGAAACACACCAGCGGGCTGAAGGGCATCAGCCTCGTCGACGAGGCCGGCCAAAACCGCTGGTCGGTGGGCAGCATGCCAGCGGCCGCCGGCCAGGCCTGCGAGGGGGCGGACAAGGGCCGCTCCATCGTCCAGACGCCCGTGGAGGGCGGCGAGTCGAGCCTGCTCCATTGCCTGCCCCTGAGCGCGCAGGGCAAGCTCGCGGGCGATCTGCTGGTGAACACCGAGCTGGACGCACTCAGCTACGCCCTGCCCTCCGGCAGCCTGCGTGCGCTGCTGCTGGTGGACGACAACGGCCGGGTGCTGGCCGCGGGCAAGGATCAGGACATCGGGCGCTATCCGGTCAACCGCGAAGGCATGCCCCTGTCCGGCACAGTGCACCTGTCAGGTCACGATTTCGAGGCCAGGACCGTGCCGGTAGCCGCCCTGGGCGGTGCCCATCTGGTGTCGCTGACGAGCCACCGGGCCCTGTTCTACCGGGCCATCGAGCCGCTGATTGCGCCGGTCGGCCTGGTCTACCTGTTCATGGCCGGCGTGCTGGCTTTCATCGTGCGCAAGCTGTACGTGGCGGCCGGCCGGGACGTGCGCCGCCGCGAGCTGGTGGAGCAGAAGCTGCGCCGCAGCGAGGCCCTGTACCGGGAGCTGAGCGTCAGCGACAGCCTCACCGGCCTCTACAACCGGCGCAAGTTCCACAGCGACCTGCATCACGAGCTCATCCGCAACCGCCGCTATACCCATCCCCTGAGCATCGCCGTGCTGGACGTGGACCACTTCAAGGCGGTCAACGACCGCCACGGCCACAATGAGGGCGACCGCATCCTGCGCCTGGTGGGGCACGTGCTGCGCAATGCGCGCCGCAAGACCGATACCGCCTACCGGGTGGGGGGCGAGGAGTTTGTGGTGATGCTCCCCGAGACCTCGGCCAAAGAGGCTATGGTGGTGATGGAGCGCATCCAGCAGGCCCTGGCCGAAACGCCGCTGCAGACCGACGCCGAGGAGGACGTGACCGTCACCGTGAGCGTCGGCATCGCGGAGTTCGACGGCGAGGAGAGCGACCGCTCCTTCTTCAACCGGGCCGATGCGGCCATGTACGCGGTCAAGCAGCGCCACCGGGGCAGCATCATGGTCGCCGACGCCGAGGGCGGAGAGCGTCTGGCCCAGCCTTAGGCTTAAGCCGCAGATGAACGCGGATGGACGCGGATGGACGCAGATAAATTCATGGTGCCCGATATTGCCATCGTGGGAGCGTCGTCCCCGGCGCGAGTCCATGGCGAGCAGAGCCGCTACCCTGTTCGCCGCCATGGGACTCGACTATGACTTCGAAGCCGGTCCGTGGGAGCGGCGACCCCGCCGCGACTGCCACCAACGCGGAAGCGTTCGCGCCGGGGTCGGCGCTCCCACGGTGGTCACGGCCACCCGCAAACATCGGCGTTCATTCGCGTTCATCCGCGGCTAAAAACGGGGTTAGGCCTTACCTCTCCAGCCGCACCGACTCCGGCAGGGTGATCTCCATCGTTATGGGGAGATGGTCCGACAGGGGATAGTCGAGGACGCTGGCCTCGTGGACGGCCAGGCTGGGGGAGACGAGGATGTGGTCGATGTTCCGCTCCGGCCGCCAGCTGGGATAGGTGTGGAGATCGTGCAACGGCTCCAGCAGGCCGGTGTTGGCGCGCAGGCTTTCCACCTCGGGGCTGCGCGAGCGGCAGTTGAAGTCGCCCATGACCGCGGTGTGGGGATTCTCGTTGACCAGATCGGCGAGGTAGTCGAGCTGGCGGTGGCGGGCGCGCTGGCTGAGAGCCAGGTGCACCAGGATCACGGTCAGGTTCTCGGACTCGCCGCCGAAGGTCATCACCAGCGCGCCCCGCCCCGGGATCATGCCGGGCAGTTTGTGCTCGCTCACCGCCACCGGACGGAAACGGCTGAGCACGCCGTTGCTGTGGCGGGCGATGCGGCCGATGCGGCGGTTGGTCTGGAAGTGCCAGTAAGGGAAACCGCCGCGGTGGGCCAGGTAGGCGCACTGGTTGACGAAACCGCTGCGCAGGCTGCCTGCGTCGATCTCCTGGAGGCCGACGATGTCGTAGCCGGCCACCACGTGGCCGATCCGGTCCAGGTTGGTCAGGCGCTCGGCGTCCGGCAGGATGTGGCGCCAGCCGCGGGTGAAATACTGGTGGTAGAAGCGCGTCTCGATGCCCGTCTGGATGTTGTAGCTCATCAGCCGCACATGCTGCCCGCCGTCCGAGTCGGCCACGTGCCGCGGCCTCCTGGCTACAACGATTTCTGTGTCCGATACGGCCATCGGCCCGTCCGCTGAAGATCCACCATCACCCTTGTATATGGATATCTTAGCCGATGCTGCCAACCACCGGCTTGACGCCGCTCACAACACGGGCAGCATGACCGGCCCCGTGCCCGCCCTGGGGTTACTCCTTGTCGGGGCTCTGCTGTTTCACCAGGTAGTCGATGATCTGGATCATCCGCTCCTGGCTACCGGCGGTACGCGGACTGACCAGAAAGCGCCCCGCGACGACCACCGTCGGCGTGCTGCGTACGCCGTAGGACTTCACCTCGTCCCGCGCCCGGCGCATCTTCATGTCCACGGCGAAAGAGCTCATGGCGCTGACGAACTTATCCTTGTCGACGCCCTGCGCCGCCGCCACATCGCCCAGCTTATCGGCGCTGCTCACGTCGCGGTGGTCCACGTGAATGGCATTGAAGATGGCCTCGTGCACCTTGTCGATGACCCCCAGCGCGTCGGCCGCGTAGTATGCTTTCGCCAGCAGCGCCCAGGACTCGCGGCCGAAGGTCACCGGCACACGGACCAGGGCGGCCCTGTCGGAGGCCTTGGCCATGTAGTCGTGCAGCAGCGGCCGGAAGTGGAAGCAGTGGGGGCAGCCGTAGGAGAAGAACTCGCGGAGCTCCACCTTGTCCGACGGCACCGTGGTGGCATGGGGCGTATCCAGCCGCGTGTAGTCCTTGCCCTCGGTGAACTGTGCGGCAGCAACTGGCAGCGCGACTGACAGCAGCAGGGCGGCCAGCCAGGCGGCAGCGATCCGTTTCATTGATCTCTCCCTCGTTTGGTTGCGTTGATTGTTGTGGGTACCCGATTTCGACTGCCGACGGCATGCAACGTTCCGCCGCAGTGAGGAATCATTGTTGCCGTCGGGGAGTGGGGGACGCAAGCGCGGAAGGAATCGCGGCGGGGTCGCCGCTCCCACGCGGGCATAAACAGACCTCGGGGAAGCACCCGCGTGGGAGCGGCGACCCCGCCGCGATTCCTTCACCCGAAACAGAAAAGGCCGGCGGACGATCATGCCCGCCGGCCTTCGGGAATCCCCTGCGCCGCTTTACTTGGACTCGGACTTGGACTGGAACGCCGTGGTGTACAGCCCCGAGACGTAGGAGGCCACGGCCTTCATCTCGTCGTCCGAGAGCTTGGAGGCGATGTCGCGCATCATCCCGTTGGGATCCGTGGTGCGGTCGCCGGAGGCATAGTTCTGCAGCTGGGTCACCACGTAAGTCGGCTTCTGGCCGCCGATGCGCGGGAACTTGGCGGGTGCGTTGCCCCAGCCGGCCGGACCGTGGCAGCCGATGCAGGCCGGCAGTCCCTTGGAGGCATCCCCGCCGCGGTAGATGTTCTCGCCCTTCTTGACCAAGTCCTTGTTGGCGGCGCCGATCTTCATGGTCTGGGAGGAGAAGTAGGCGGCCAGGTCCTTCATGTCCTGGTCGGAGAGGTTCGCCGCCTGGCCGTTCATGATAGCGTTCTTGCGGTCGCCGCTCTTGAACGCCTTCAGCTGCCCGTAGATGTAGCTGGCGTGCTGCCCCGCGAGATTCGGAAACTGCCCGTTGGCGGAGTTGCCGTCCGGCCCGTGACAGGCTGCGCATGCGGTGGATTTCTGCTTGCCCGCGTCCGCGCTGCCTTCGGCGGCCATGACACCGGCGGCGAAGGTGAGCGAGACGATGGCCAACAGGGCGATCAGCGGCCTTTTGTTCATGATTTGGAGACTCCCCGATAAGGCGTAATCTGCGCAGACGGCAGGCGCGCTCCCGCGTGCTGGAACGGGAGGCAAAGCGACCGCAATTTATACCAGCCGCTCCAGGACCGGTCAATTTTGGGCCGGCCCCGGCCCCGTTGCCCGCCACCACGGCGATCCGTTAGGCAGCCCGGGCCCGGGGCGGGTAGCATAGAGGTCGATGAACCCCCTCTATCGCAAGGCCCGTTTCCTGCTGAGCGCCCCCGACCTGGGGCAACTGCCGCCCGATAGCGGCCGCGAGGTAGCGTTCGCCGGCCGTTCCAACGCCGGCAAGTCGAGCGCGCTGAACACGGTCACCGGGCAGAAGTCCTTGGCCCGCACCTCCAAGACGCCGGGACGCACCCAGCAGATCAACTTCTTCCCGCTGGACGAGGAACGGGCCCTGGTGGATCTGCCCGGCTACGGCTACGCCAAGGTGCCCCAGAGCGTGCGCGAGCACTGGCGGCGCAGCCTGCCCGAGTACCTGGCCCAGCGCCGCGCCCTAGTGGGGCTGGTGCTGATCATGGACATCCGCCACGCACTGACCGATTTCGACCTGCAGATGCTCACCTGGTGCCAGCACGCCGGGCTGCCGGTGCATGTGCTGCTCACCAAGGCCGACAAGCTCAAGCACGGCCGCGCAGTGCAGACCCTGCGCACGGTTCGCGGGGCCCTGGAGGCGCAGTTTCCGGGGAACTCGGCGCAGCTGTTTTCGGCGCTGAAGGGCACCGGGGTGGACGAGGCGCATGCCAAGCTGGATGAGTGGTTCGGGTTCGGGGACGCCGCGGACTGAGGGATCGCCCGGCGCAGCCGGGCTCCCACGGGGTGCCTCCACCGCCCGCGGCATCGACAGGCTGTAGGAGCCCGGCTGCGCCGGGCGATCCCTTATAAAAATCAAAGACAAAAAAAAGCCCCGGGGGCTTGGGGGTGAACCTTCCGGGGCCAATCGCCTGGTCTTGGGGGTAAGACCAGGTTCGGCCCATCGGTCGAAAGGGGGATGACCGGATGGGCCGCGCCGGGCACTGGCGCATTACTAAGACAACCCTGTCAAAACGAAGTTCACTGCAACAAGAGCACTCGCCTAACCTTGCCTGTCTATTTCCTGTGACAGGCGCATGCAGGGATTTGTTCCGCGATCGCTTACGCTTTCTGTACACCACTTTCACTCAAGTATAAGTGGGTTAATGCGCCTCGTCCCAGTTCTCGCCCACGCCCAGCTCCACCTCCAGCGGAACATCCAGCTCCGCGGCCTCCACCATGAACGCCCGGATGCGCTCGCCGACCGCGTCCAGCTTGGCGTCGGGGATCTCGAAGACCAGCTCGTCGTGGACCTGCATGACCATGGCGACATCGGCGTGCTCGTCGGTCAGCAGCCGGTCCACCTGGATCATGGCCCGCTTGATGATGTCGGCGGCGGTGCCCTGCATGGGGGCGTTGATGGCGGTGCGCTCGGCGTACTGCCGGCGCTGGGCGTTTCGGGAGTTGATCTCCGGCAGGTACAGCCGCCGGCCGTAGACGGTCTCCACGTAGCCGGTCTCGTGGGCCCGTTCCCGAGTGCGGTCCATGAACGCCTTCACCCCCGGATAGCGCTCGAAGTAGAGGTCCACGTACTGCTGGGCCTCGCCCCGGTCGATGCCGAGCTGCCGGCCCAGGCCGAAGGCGGACATGCCGTAGATGAGGCCGAAGTTGATGGCCTTGGCGGCCCGGCGCTGGTCGGCGCTCACCGTCTCCGGGGTGCCGCCGAAGACCTCGGCGGCGGTGGCGGCATGGATGTCGCGGCCTTCGGCGAAGGCTTTGCGCAGCCCCTGGTCGCCGGAGAGGTGGGCCATGATGCGCAGCTCCACCTGGGAGTAGTCCGCCGCCACCAGCCGGCAGCCTTCCCGGGGGATGAAGGCCTTGCGGATGCGCCGGCCCTCGGCGCTGCGCACGGGGATGTTCTGCAGGTTCGGATCCGATGAAGACAGCCGGCCGGTGGCCGCCACCGCCTGGTGGTAGGAGGTGTACACCCGGCCGGTGACGGGATGCACCAGCCGCGGCAGCTTGTCGGTATAGGTGGACTTCAGCTTGGCCAGCCCGCGGTGGTCCAGGATCAGCCGCGGCAGGCGGTAGCTGTCGGCCAGCTGCTCGAGCACGGACTCGGCCGTGGAGGGCTGACCCTTGGGCGTGCGGGAGACTACGGGCAGCCCCTGGCGCTCGAACAGGATCTCCTGGATCTGCTTGGGCGAGCTCAGGTTGAACGGCCCGCCGGCCTCGTCGTAAGCGGCGGCCTCGATCTCCGCCATCTTCTCGGCCAGCTCCTTGCTCTGGCGCCTGAGCAGCGCCGCGTCCACGCGCACGCCGTTGCGCTCCATGCGCGAGAGCACCGGCAGCAGGGGCATCTCGATGTCCCGGAAGATCCGCGCGGGGCCTTCCAGCGCCTCCAGCCGCGGCCATAGAGTCTGGTGCAGGCGGACCGTGATGTCGGCGTCCTCGGCGGCGTAGTCCGTGGCCACGTCCACGGCCACCTGGTCGAAGGTCAGCTGGTTGGCGCCCTTGCCGGCCACGTCCTCGAACTTGATGGTGCCGTGGCCCAGGTACTTCAGCGACAGGGAGTCCATGTCGTGGCGGCTGGCGGTGGAGTCCAGGCAGTAGGATTCCAGCATGGTGTCGAAGCGCACGCCCCGCAGCTCGATGCCATGGCGGGCCAGGACGCTCATGTCGTATTTCAGGTTCTGGCCCAGCTTGGCTGCCTCCGGGTCCTCCAGCAACGGCCGCAGCCGCTCCAGCACCCAGTCGCGGCCGAGCTGATCCGGCGCCTCCATGCCCTGGTGAGCCACCGGCACGTAAGCGGCACGGCCGGCCTCCACCGCAAAGGACAGGCCGACGATGTTGGCGTTCATGTACTCCAGGCTGTCCGTCTCCAGGTCGAAGGAGAACACGTCGGCGGCCCGCAGCCGCTCCAGCCATGCATCGAAGGCGGCCTCGTCCAGCACGCACTCGTACTCGGTCTCGAGCTTCTCCGACTCCGCCTTGCCCGCGTCCGGGTCGTCGTCCTGCAGCTGGGACAGCCAGCTGTTGAACTCGTGGCGGCGGTAGAGCTCGGCGAGACGCCCCTTGTCGGGCTCGCCGCGGCGGATCTCCCGGGGGCCCACCGGCAGCGCCACGTCGGTATGGATGGTGGCGAGCTTCCGGGAGAGCTCCAGGTCCTGGAGCCGTTCCTTGAGGTTGGCGCCCGTCTTGCCGCCGATCTCTTCCACGTGCTCGATGACGGCGTCCAGCGAGCCATACTGCTGCAGCCACTTGGCGGCGGTCTTGGCGCCCCACAGCGGCACGCCGGGGATGTTGTCGGAGGTGTCGCCCACCAGGGCCAGCCAGTCGATGATACGCTCCGGCGGCACGCCGAATTTCTTCTCCACGCCTTCCCGGTCCAGCCAGGTGCCGGACATGGTGTTGAGCAGCGTCACCCGGTCGTTAACCAGCTGCGCCATGTCCTTGTCCATGGTGGAGACGACCAGATCCATGCCCACTTCCGCGCACTGCACGGCCAGCGTACCGATGACGTCGTCGGCCTCCACGCCTGCCACCTCGATCAGCGGCAGGCCCATGGCCTCGATGAGGGCCTTCAGCGGTTCGCGCTGGGCACGCAGGTCCTCGGGCATGGGCGGGCGGTTGGCCTTGTACTGGTCGAACAGATCGTCGCGGAAGGTCCGTCCCGGCGCGTCGAACACCACCGCGAAGTGGCGCGTGCCGTACTCGCCCATGAGCTTGCGGATCATGTTGACGACGCCGTAGATGGCGCCGGTGGGCTCGCCGCGGGAGGTGGAGAGCGCCGGTAGCGCGTGGTAGGCGCGGAACAGGTAGGAGGAGCCGTCCACCAGGACCAGGGTGTTGTCGCTGTCGGCCATGGGCTTCGCCGTCGGGTTTCTCGGGTGCCGGAAACGAAGACGGCGGCCGAAGCCGCCGTCTGGTGCAGTAGACAAATATTAGGTGCCGTCGATCAGAAGTCAACGTACACGCCGGCGTAGGGCCCCTTGACGCTCACGTCCGCGGAGGCGTTGTCCACGTCGTCGAGCTTGATCTGCTGGGACTTGTAGCCCGCCTCGACGCCCAGGTTCGCGGCGACCAGGCCGAGCTCGTAGCCGGCGCCGATCTGCGCGTCGACGATGCGGTTGCCGTTGTAGCCGATGGCCGAGCCCTCGGCCTTGAGGAAGATCCCCGTGGTGGGGATGTCCACCCGCGCCATGGCGTAGCCCATGGGAAAGGCAAAATCGATGTTCGCTTCCTCGGATTCTCCGGTCGCGACCCGGGTCACCTTCACGTGCCCGCTCATGTAACGGACGTTCAGGCCCAGATCCAGGCTGACCACGTTGTCGAGGAGCTGGTAGTAGAAGGTCCCGTCCACGTAGTCCAGATTGGCCTCGGACTTGACCTTCTCGTTGGCGATGACGGTGATGTTGCCGAAGGACCGGGTACGATCCACGGTACCGGTACCCTTAAAGCTGCTCTGGCCGTAATAGAGGCGGACATTGGGCAGGACGGGGATGGGATGCTCGATCTTGGCGAAGATGTAGCCCCCGGTTTCCTTGTCCATATTCAGATCGTCGTCGACGTCGAACTGGTCGTTGCTCTTGTACTGCACCCAGCCGCCCGGGTCCTGGGACCAACCGCCGGCGCCCACGGTGACGCCCAGCAGGTCCGCCTGCGCCGTGCCCGCGCCCAGCAATGCCGAGAGAGCGATCATGCCGGTGATTCCACGCATGCCCTGCACCTTCTTGTCGGAAGTGAATGTTCTGTCGTAGTGCCCGGCTCCTACGATAACTGCGCGCAGCGCCTTTGTGTGTGACCTCGTCCGCTTTATGCTGCGAACATAGCGGCTAATCTCTGTCTAAGTACTTACACGTTTCCCCCAGGAAAGGTTCTTTATGCACAAACGACCCGACGACCGGGCGCTCGTCAACGATTCGGTAATGACGCGGGAATCATGGAAGATCTTCCAGATCATGGCCGAGTTCGTCGAGGGGTTCGAACGGCTGGCGCAGATCAAGCCGTCGGTGAGCATGTTCGGCTCGTCGCGGACGCCGCCGGACCATCCCTACTACAAGCTGGCGGAGGACATCGCCCGGGCGCTGTCGGACGCCGGTTTCTCGGTGGTCAGCGGCGGCGGGCCAGGCATCATGGAGGCGGCCAACAAGGGCGCCTTCGCCGGCAAGTCGCCCAGCATCGGGCTGAACATCCAGCTGCCCCACGAGCAGATGGGCAATCCCTACCAGGACATCGCCCTGAACTTCCGCCACTTCTTCTCCCGCAAGGTGATGTTCGTGAAGTACGCTTCGGCCTACGTGGTGCTGCCCGGCGGCTTCGGCACCCTGGACGAGCTGGCGGAGATCCTGACCCTGGTGCAGACGGGCAAGACCCGCCGCATCCCCATCATCCTGGTGCACAAGCCATTCTGGGACGGCCTAGTGGACTGGTTCAAGGAGGCCCTGGTGGCGGAAGGCACCATCAATGAGAGCGACCTGGACCTGTTCAAGGTACTGGACCAGCCCGAGGAGGTGGTCAACGCCATTTTCGACCACTACGAAAGCCGCGGCTTCGAGCCCTCCCACGAAGAGAAGGAGATCCTCCTCGACCTATGAACCGCCCAATTCACCGCCTGCTGCTGGCCGCCCTGTGCCTGCTGTTCACCGTGTGGGTGCTCGGCGCCTCGGCGGCCGACGACCGGAAAAAGAAGCCCAAGATCACGCCGCCGCCGCCCCCGGAGCAGCTCAAGCACGGCGAGGACATCGAGCCCCAGGTCACCATCGTCAACCGCGAGTGGGCGCAGATACAGGAGTTCAGCATCAACGGTCAGGTCTATGCGGTGCGCATCGATCCCACCGTGGGCCCGCCCTACTGGCTGTACGACTCCAACGGCGACGGCAAGCTGGAGACCCGGTTCGAAACCGGCAACGACATGCCCGACATCCGGCAGTGGAAGCTGCTGGAGTGGTAGGCATTTCGCTGCAGTGCAGCTTGACGCCCGGACGGGCTCCGGTTAGCTTTGCGCCGCCACCCGACGACGACTGACAGGCCCTGCTGAATGGACGGTGTCATTCACGCCCTGCGGACATTGACGCGGCTGATCGACGGATTCAACCGCACCCTCGGCCGTGCTCTGGCGTGGCTGGTCCTCGCCATGGTGTTCGTGACCTTCACCGTGGTGGTTCTGCGCTACGGTTTCAGCGAAGGCTCCATCGCCATGCAGGAGTCGGTCATGTACCTGCACTCCTTCGTCTTCCTGGGCGCAGCGGGGTACACGCTCCTGTACAACAGCCACGTGCGGGTGGACATCTTCTACAACAAGCTGCCGGAACGCGGCCAGGCGTGGGTGAACCTGCTGGGTGCGATCTTCCTGCTGATGCCGACCTTCGGCTTCATCCTCTGGATCAGCTGGGACTACGTCGGCCGGTCCTGGGCACTGCTGGAAGGCTCGCCGGAAGTGGGCGGGCTGAACCTCGTCTACATACTGAAGACGGCGATTCCGGCCCTGGCGGTGGTCATGATCCTGCAGGGGCTGTCTCAGATCGCCCATAACATCCTCATTCTGATGGGCCGGGAAACACCAGAAGAACCGGCGGCCAGCTAGTCCTGTCGGGCCAAGACAGAACGCATTAAAGAGGGGAAAGCACATGGAGTGGATGGCACTGGGCCTGTTCGTGGCGGTGTGCATCATGCTGCTGGCCGGTTATCCGGTTGCCATCACCCTGGCGGGAACCGCCCTGCTGTTCGCCGGCGTCGGCGAGATCTTCGGCCTGTTCGACTTTTCCCTGCTGATGGCCGTCCCCAACCGTCTCTACGGCATCGAGAGCAACGAGACGCTGATCGCCGTCCCGCTGTTCATCTTCATGGGCGTCATGCTCGAACGATGCAAGGTGGCCGAGAACCTGTTGGAGACCATGGCCATGCTGTTCGGCTCGCTGCGGGGCGGGCTCGGCATCTCGGTGACCGTGGTGGGCATGCTGCTGGCCGCCAGCACCGGCATCGTCGGCGCGACGGTGGTCACCATGGGCCTGCTGTCCCTGCCCACCATGCTGAAGCGGGGCTACAGCCCTTCCGTCGCCACCGGCACCATCTGCGCCTCGGGCACCCTGGGCCAGATCATCCCGCCGTCCATCATCCTGGTGCTGCTCGGCGACGTGCTCTCGGCCGCCTATCAGCAGGCCCAGCTGGAGAGCGGCAACTTCTCCCCGGACACCGTCTCGGTGGGGGATCTGTTCGCCGGCGCCATCGTCCCCGGTCTGGTCCTGGTGTTCCTCTATATCGCCTACCTGATATTCATGGCCATGATCCGGCCCAAGTCGCTGCCGGCCATCCCCCTGGAGGAACGCCAGGCATACGGGCGCAGCGAGTTCTTCGTGCGCGTGCTGAAGGTACTGATCCCGCCGGTGGTCCTCATCATCGCCGTGCTCGGCTCCATCCTGGCCGGCGCCGCGACGCCCACGGAGGCGGCGTCCGTCGGTGCAGTGGGCGCCATCATCCTGGCCATCTCCCAGAAGGAATTCTCGTTCGCCCGACTCCGGGAGACGGTGCAACAGACCACCCTGGTCACCTGCATGGTGTTCCTCATCCTGGTCGGCGCCCGCATATTCTCCCTGGTCTTCCGCGGCTTCGGCGGCGACAGGGCCATCGACGAGTTCCTGCAGAACCTGCCCGGCGGCACCTTCTCGGCGGTGAGCCTGGTCATGCTGGCGATGTTCCTGCTGGGCTTCATCATCGACTTCGTCGAGATCATCTACGTGGTGGTGCCCATCGTCGGTCCCATCCTGCTCGGCATGGACGGCGTCACGCCCGTGTGGCTGGGCATCATGATTGCCATCAACCTGCAGACCTCGTTTCTGACACCGCCTTTCGGCTTCGCCCTGTTCTACCTGCGCGGCGTGGCGCCACCCGAGGTCAAGACCCTGGACATCTACAAGGGCGTCGTCCCGTTCATCGCCATCCAGGTCGTCATGCTGGGCATCCTGGCCCTATGGCCGGGGCTGGTCACGTGGCTGCCGAACGTGATTTACGGGTAGAAAGATTGAGCCGCGGATGAACGCGGATCTTCGGTTTCAGGGGTAATCCGCCACCACGTCGGCCAAAGGCCCCCGTGGGAGCGGCCCAGGGCCGCGCATCGTGCGGCGAATTCCACCCCTTGGACAACCGCTACCCGTGGGAGCGGCGACCTCGCCGCGATCCCTCATCCTTCCGTCCGGTAAAGGCAGTCGCGCCGGGGTCCGCGCTCCCTCGGAGGTAGGAAGATACAAGGGAACATAGCCCCTTCTCGGCCACGGGCCTCTCCCATGCAGGGCCTTCAGCCCCCGACGCGGAGAATCGCCGCAGACCAGAAAATCCGCGTCCATTCGCGTTCATTCGCGGCTAACCAACAAAAAAACGCGGCCCGAAGGCCGCGTTTTGGTATCCGCCTGGGACGTCCGGTCAGGACGACGACAGGGCGCGGGCGTTGTAGTAGGCCCGCTCGGAGATCTCGTGCCACTGGATGGCCTGACTGCGGAACTTCTTGTACGCCTCGTAGACCTTGCGGCTGTTGTCGTCCTTCTCGGCCACCTCGGCGACGACCTCCTCGGAGACCTTGCCCAGCTGCTTCAGCGCCTCGTCCGGGAACTTGCGCAGCTCGACGCCGTGGTCGTCGATCAGGGACTGCAGGGCCTGGTTGTTGCGGGTCTCCAGGTCGGCGAGACCGTCCTGGTTGGCCACGCGGCAGGCCGTGCGGACCAGGTAACCGAGCTCGTCGCCGATTTCCTTGAAGGAGTCCTTGTTGATGAAGCACTCCAGGGTGGAGCCCGGCTCGTGCCAGCCCGGGTAATAATAGTACTTGGCGGCCTTGTACAGACCGAAGGCCTTGTCGTTGTAAGGGCCGACCCATTCGGTCGCGTCGATGGCGCCGGACTGCAGAGAGGTGAAGATCTCGCCGCCCGGCAGGCTGACCGGCGTGCCGCCGAGCCGCTTGAGCACCTCGCCGCCCAGACCCGGGATACGCATCTTCAGGCCCTTGAGGTCCTCCAGGGAATTGATCTGCTTGTTGAACCAGCCGCCCATCTGCACACCGGTGTTCAGTGCCGGGTTGGGCACCAGGTTAAACTGGTCGTAGATCTCCTCCCACAGTGCCAGACCGCCGCCATGGTAGAACCAGGCGTTCATTTCCTGGGCGTTCAGGCCGTAGGGCACGGCGCAGAAGAACTGCGCGGCCTGGGTCTTGCCCTTCCAGTAATAGGATGCGCCGTGGCCCATCTGCGCGGTGCCCTGGGAAACGGCACCGAACGACTCGAACGCGGGCACCAGCTCGCCGGCACCGTAGACGGTGACATTCACGCGCCCGCCGGTCATGCGCTTGATGGTGTCGGCCAGGAAGTTCGCACCGGTGCCGAGGCCCGGGAAGTTCTTCGGCCACGTGGTGACCATCTTCCACTCGTAAACCTTTTCCTTGGCGTGGACTGCGGGTGCCTCCACCAGGCTGGCGGCCCCCACGACTCCGCCAGCGAGCGCTCCGCTACCGGCACCTATCTTCTTTATGAAATCACGCCTTTTCATTCGAATGGCTCCTCCGATCTTGGCGATTGATTATCCGTTAAGTGCAGCGGCACCCCGGACGACCGGCGGCAAGACGCCGCCGCAAGAACTCAACACGGTGTTCCCCCGTTTGGCGGTAGCCGAAACACGGCAGGCTCCCCCAGACCTTGACTGAGCATAGTCGAAAAGGGCCGCCAGACCAACGTCTGCCGGCGCTCGCCCTGGTCCCGACCGGCAGACGGGGCGCCCGGTTACAACGTTTCCAGGTTGGCGTATGCAGCCACCAGCCACTTGGTGCCCACGCCAGCGAAGTTGACCTGCACCCGCGCGCCGGCGCCGCTGCCTTCGTACTGCAGCACCACGCCCTCGCCGAAGCGGTCGTGGTGTACCCGCTGGCCGAGGGTGAAGTCGGCGTCCCCGCTCGCCGAGACCATGCTGGGCCGGGAGACGGTCATGCGGCCGCGGACCTCGTTGAGTCGGTCCGGCGGCAGCTCCCGGAGAAAGCGGGACGGCATGGTAACGTTGTCCTGGCCGTGCAGCCGCCGCCGCTCGGCAAAGGTCAGCATGACACGCTCCCGGGCCCGCGTGATGCCGACGTAGCACAGGCGGCGCTCCTCCTCCAGCCGGCCCGGCTCCTCGACGGACATGCGGTGGGGGAACAGGCCCTCCTCCAGGCCCACCAGGAATACCACCGGAAACTCCAGCCCCTTGGCCGAGTGCAGGGTCATGAGCTGCACGCAGTCCTGCCACTCATCGCCCTGCCCCTCGCCGGCCTCCAGAGCGGCGTGCGCCAAGAAAGCGTTGACCGGGTCCAGCTCGTCGGTGTTGTCGTATTCCGACTCGAAAGTGCGCGCGGCGGTGATCAGCTCGTTGAGGTTCTCCAGCCGGTCCTGGGCCCGCTCGCTGCGGTCGTTTTCGTAGTGCTCGCGCAGCCGGCTGCGCTGGAGCACGTGCTCCAGGCGGTCGGGCAGCGGCCAGCCCTCGGTCTCCGCCTCCAGGGTCTCGATCAGCTCGAGGAACCCCCGCAGGGCGTTGGCGGAGCGGCTCGCCAGCGCGCCTTCGGCGATGGCGGCGCGGGCCCCATGCCACAGGCTGATGCCCCGCTCGCGGGCGTTGGCGCGGACCAGGTCCAGGGTCCGGTTGCCAACGCCGCGGGTGGGCGTGTTGGCCACCCGTTCGAAGGACGGGTCGTCGGCGCGGCTGGCAATTAGGCGCAGGTACGCCAGGGCGTCCTTGATTTCGGCACGCTCGAAGAAGCGCAGGCCACCGTAGACGCGGTAGGGAATGCCCCGGCTGATCAGCCTCTCCTCGAAGGTTCGGGACTGGGCGTTGGAGCGGTAGAGCACCGCCAAGTCGCTGCGCCGGTAGCCCTCCTGGAGCATCTGCTGCATGTGCTCCACGACGAAGCGGGCCTCGTCCTGCTCGTTGAACGCGGCGTACAGGCTTAACAATTCGCCGGCGCCGTCCTCGGTCCACAGCTGCTTGCCCATGCGCCCGCTGTTGTGGTGGATGAGCGTGTTGGCCGCTTCCAGGATGTTGGCCGTGGAGCGGTAGTTCTGCTCCAGGCGGTAGACCCGGGCCCCGGGGTAGTCCTGGCGGAAGCGCTGCAGGTTCTCCACCCGGGCGCCGCGCCAGCCATAGATGGACTGGTCGTCGTCGCCCACGACGAACACGTCGGCATCGTTCCCGGCCAGCAGCCGCAGCCATTCGTACTGGATGGCGTTGGTGTCCTGGAACTCGTCCACCAGCACGTGGCGGAAGCGGTTGCGGTAGTGAGCCAGCAGGGTGGGGTTGTCCCGCAGCAGCTCATAGGCGCGCAGCAGCAGCTCGGCGAAATCCACCTGGCCGGAGCGCTGGCAGGCCTCCTCGTAGGCCTGGTAGATGCGCGAGAGCTCGCCGAGATAGGCCTGACCGGCCTCCGCCACGTCGCCGGGACGCTCCCCCTCGTCCTTGCGGCTGTTGATGAAGCCCTGCACCTGGCGCACCGGAAAGCGCGCCTCGTCCAGCTCCAGGCCGCGCAGGACACGCTTGACCAGGCGCTTCTGGTCCTCGCTGTCCAGGATCTGGAAGTTGCGCGGCAGCCCGGCGTCCTGCCAGTGCAGGCGCAGCAGCCGGTGCGCCAGTCCGTGGAAGGTGCCCGCCCACATGCCGCCGGCCGAGGTGCCCAGCAGCGATTCGATGCGCCCGCGCATCTCGCCGGCCGCCTTGTTGGTGAAGGTCACCGCCATGATGCCGTAGGGCGTGGCGCCTTCCACCCGCACCAGCCAGGCGGCGCGGTGGGTCAGCACGCGGGTCTTGCCGCTGCCGGCGCCGGCCAGCACCAGGGCCTGCCCCAGCGGCGCGGCGACCGCCTCGCGCTGGGCGTCGTTGAGGGGATCGATGAGGTCAGAAACGTCCATTTGCCGTGCAGTGTACCGTGGTGCGGAAGACGATCAACGGGCTAGGAAATCGCGGCGGGGTCGCCGCTCCCACGCGCGAAAATCCCGGCTTGGGTGGAACCACCCGCGTGGGAGCGGCGACCCCGCCGCGATTTCCCATTCATCAAGCGATATCCGGCACTGCCGCCGTCTCCCCGGCCAGCGCGGTGACCGCGCGCAGGCCGCGGATGACTTCGGCAAGGGTCTGTACCGTGGGCTCGCGCGCCGAGCCGCGGCGATAGTAGATGGCCATCTCCCGGGCCGGCGGATCGCCGACGAACGGACGGTAGACCAGGCCCGAGCCGCTGCTCAGGGAAGCGTTGCCTTCCACCGCCAGCGCCGGCAGCAGGGTGATGCCGGCACCGGAGGCGACCATCTGCCGCAGGGTCTCCAGGCTGGTGGCCCGGAAACCGGCGTCCTCCCGGGCACCGGCCATCCGGCACACGTCCAGGGCCTGGTCGCGCAGGCAGTGCCCCTCTTCCAACAGCAGCAGCCGCTCCGTGGCCAGATCTTCCACCGTGATCTCGGGTTTCACCGCCAGCGGGTGATCACGGGGCACGGCCAGGTAGAACGGCTCGGTGAACAGGGTGATGTAGGGCAGGGAATCGTCGCCCGCCGGCACCGCCATGATCCCAGCGTCGATCTCGCCCCGGCGCAGCCGCTCCACCAGATGCGCGGTCTGCTCTTCGTAGAGCAGCGGGCGCAGCCGCTCGTAGCGGCTTCGCAGCGGCGGAATCAGGTGCGGCAGCAGGTACGGGGCGACCGTGGGAATCAGGCCGAGGCGGAGCTCGCCCTCCATGGCGTCCCCCGAGGCCTTGGCCAGGGCCACCAGATCGGAAACGTCGTTGAGCACGCCGCGTGCCCGCTCGGCGATGCGCGCGCCGATGGGCGTGAGCAGAACCTGGCGGTTGGTGCGCTCCACCAGCTGCACGCCCAGATAGCCCTCGAGCTTCTTGATCTGCGTGCTCAGGGTAGGCTGGCTCACGTAGCAGGCCTGGGCCGCGCGGCCGAAGTGGCGATGATCCGCCACGGCAACGAGATACTGCAGATCACGTAGATTCATGACCGCCTCATATCTATTAATTTTCTCACTTCAATTGACATTGTCAATTATAACGCGAGAATCGGGACTCTGCATCCGCCCGTCGGTGCGCCGGCCGTCAGCCCTATGACGCGGCTGGGTCCCCGCGGCCTGTGAACTCGACCACATTGTGCAGACGCCCGGCGCGCAGACGTATATCATTAACGACAACATGCAGCCTCTCGACTACGCTGCATGGGAACGGCTTTGCCGCGACCGCCAGGGCGACGGTTCCGCCCCGCGGCGCGCATACTGTGTTATTGGGGGCCGGCCGGCGGACCGTCGCCGGTGGCATAGAGAATCCTTGCATGTCCGGTGTGCAATCACCCGTCGACGCGGCCAGCGCTTCCATCCTGGTCGTCGACGACGCCAAGTTCACCTGCGAGATGATCCGGCGCGGCCTCCGCGGTGCGGGCTACATCGACATCCGCGTGGCCCGCACCGCCCGGGAGGGGCTCGCCAAGCTGCGTGAGCGCAAGGCGGACATCCTGCTGGCCGACTGGCTGATGCCCGAGATGGACGGGCTTACGCTCACCGAGCGGGTGCGGCAGGTGGACGAGGAGACCAACCACTACACCTACGTGGTGCTGCTCACCGCCAAGGAAGGCAGCGAGTCCCTCACGGAGGCCTTCGAGCACGGCGTCGATGATTTCGTCAACAAATCGCCGGACAACACCGAGCTGCTGGCGCGGATTCGCGCCGCCGCCCGCATCGCCGCCCTGCAGAACGACCTGCTGCGCGCCAATCGGCAGCAGCTCGAGCTCAGCCGGGAGAGCGACAGCGCCGACTGGTTCGACCAGCTCACGGGGCTGCCCAACCGCCGGTACCTGGACCGGCAGCTGGACAAGCTGCTGCGGCACGTGGACGGCCGCGGCGGCGCCGCCTGCATGGCGATGGTCCGCGTCAACGAGCTCGCCGACCTGCGCCGGCGCCAGGGCAGCGCCGCGGCGGACCAGATCTGCGCGGCGGCGGCGGCCCGGCTGCAGCAGACCGTAAGACCCCTGGATTGGGTCGGGCGGGTGGACGAGGACCGCTTCATCCTGCTGATGCACCACGACAGTCCCGAAGACTGCCACCCCAACGCCTTCCGGCGCATCCACCAGGTGCTCAACCTGCGGGCCTACAAGACCGACAGGGGCTTCTTCAACATGAGCGCGGCCGTGGCACTGCTGAAGCTGCCACGGAAAGCAGGTACCGCCAGCACCGACGAGCTGCTGGCGCGCTGCGCGGAAGGCCTGGAGGTATCGGCGTCAATCGACGCCGTTCACATGGTGGTGCCCCAGGGGAAACAGTGAGGTCTCCGCCCCTGGCCCCGGTACGCGCGAATGCTTCGTTTCCTTAAGGGACACTAGCGGAGCCGATCGCGGTAGCGCTCCGTGGACAGCGTCAGCCGCACGAGCTGCGAGACGTTGTCCGCGCCCATCTTATGCAGCACGCGGGCCCGGTGGATCTCCACCGTGCGGGTGCTGACGTCCAGCTCCCGGGCGATGATCTTGTTCACCTTGCCGTCGATCAGCCGTTCCAGCACATCGACCTCCCGGGGCGTGAGCGTCTCCAGCTTCGCCTCGATGTCCTGGCGGGCCGACTCCTGGGCCCGGGCTTCCCGGTCCAGCTCGATGGCCCGGTTGACGCAGTCGAGCAGGGCGTCGTCGCGGAAGGGTTTTTCCAGGAAATCCAGGGCGCCGTTCTGGACGGCGCGCACGGCCATGGGAATGTCGCCGTGGCCGGAGATGAAGATGATGGGCAGCTGCACCCCGCGCTCGCGGAGCGCCCGCTGCGCCTCCAGGCCGTTCATGCCCGGCAGACGCACATCGAGAATCACGCAGCCGGGACGCGAGCCGTCACAGGCCTCCAGGAACGCCCGCGCGGTGGCGTAGGTCTCGGCGTTCAGCCCGACGGAACTCACCAGCAGCGATATGGCGTCGCGGACGTCCTCCTCGTCGTCCACCACGAACACGCAAGGTTCCTGATCCTGGGGCATCCTGCGGCGGTCCTCGCTGCGTCTGAATGAAAGCACGGTTGCCATTGCATCATTCCTCACGGATCAATCGGTTGCAAGCCATCAACTGGTCGCGCTGACGCTCTGCTCCCCGGCCGCCGGCGGCAGATCGAAGCGGAACACGGTCCCCTGTCCGGCGCTGCTCTCCACCTGCAGCTCGCCGCCGTGGGCCTGGATGATGGAGCGGCTGATGGACAGGCCCAGCCCCATGCCATTGTCCTTGCTGCTGACGAACGGCTCGAACAGCTCCTGGCGCAGGGTCTCGGGAATGCCGGGACCGTTGTCGGCCACGCTGACTTCCACCTGGCCGCCGGCCAGCCGCCGGGTCCGGATCTCCACCCGCCGCCCTTCATGCTCGATGCCGGCCAGGGCCTCGATGGCGTTGCGGATCAGGTTCACCAGCACCTGGTGGATCTGGATGGTCGCCGCGCTGACCCGCGGCAGGCCGGCCGCCAAACTGGTCTTCACCTGGATCTCGTTGTGGTTGGCCTCGGCCGCGGTCAGCTCCACCACCTCGCGCACCATGTCGTTGATGTCCGCCTCCACCGCGGCGGGGTCGTCCTTGCGCACGAAGCTGCGCATCTGGCGGATGATCTCCCCGGCCCGATCGGCGTTGGCGGCGGTACGCTCGATGGCGTGGCGCAGCTCCTGCTGGCGCTCGGGGCGGTCGAGCAGCCGCAGGGTGGCCTGGGAGAAGGTCATGATGGCGCACAACGGCTGGTTCAGCTCGTGGGCCAGGCCCGCCGCCATCTCGCCCATGGCGCTCAGCCGGCCCACGTGGGCCAGCTCCTGCAGGTACTGACGCGACTCGGCCTCCGCGCGCCGCCGCGCCGTCACGTCCCGGCCCACCGCCACCACGGCCTCAATGCCGCCGCCGGCATCCAGCACCGCCTTGGCCGCCCAGCCCAGCCAGCGTTCCCCCTTCAGGGTCTGAACGGGATGTTCCAGGTAGCAGGCGTGGGGCGGCTGATAGAGCTCGGCCCAGGGGCTGGCGCCGGTTTCGGCTCGCGGCAGCAGGGCCTTGAACGGCCGGCCGACGAGCTCCTTCTCGCTGCTGCCGAACAGCTCGCCGACGGACGGGCTGGCGAACAGGATCTCGCCGCTCCGGTCCATCTTCACCACCAGGTCGGTCTGGTTTTCCACCAGCAGCCGGTACTTCGCCTCGCTCTCGCGCAGGGCCCGTTCGGCGTTGCGGCGCTCGCCCATTGCAGCCTGCAGCATCAGCACGGAGATGCTCAGCATGGCCAGGTGGGCATGCAGCGAGAGCAGGTTCTCGCGGAGCGAGCCGCCGGCGAAAGGCCCCTGATTGGACACCGTATAGGCCACCGCGATGGCCGCATGGACGAACAGCAGCAGCGCCACCTCGCGGCTGATGCAGCGCGTCGCCGCCCAGATCATGATGGGGAAGACCACATAGGACAGCGGCTTGGCCATGGCCACGCCGGGCGGCAGCACGTCCGCGTACACCACCCAGCCGGTCAACACGACCGCGGCGGCAATGAACACCAGCTCGAAGGCCCGGCCGCGGGTCCAGGCACGCTCCCCCGGCCGGCTCCAGGTGAGCAGTACCGGCGCGGTGACCAGCGCACCGACGATCTCCGCGACCCAGCACACCCACCACAGGGAGCCGAGCCCGCGCCACTCGGTGAGCCCGGCGGTGTACATGACCGCCGCACCGACACCGGAGCTGACCACGCTGCTCAGCAGCGCGCCGATGGCGACCACGACGACCACGTCGCGCAGCCGGTCCAGCTGCGGCCGGACGTCGAACCTTCGCAGGGCGGCCGCCCCCGCGGCACTCGCCAGGCCCGCGCTTGCCGCTACCGCGAGGGTGGGCGCGAGCCCTTCCTCGAAGCCGTAGCGCGCTGCGAACGCCGCCACGGCGACGGTCACCGCGAAGCGCGCGCCCAGCAGATAGACCAGCGCCAGCCCGACGCCGGTCGCCGGATAGACCAGGCTGACATTGGCCTGCGGCAGCACGAACTGCAGCCCCACCTCCACGGCCGCCCCGTAGGCGGCCAGCACCAGGAGATGCAGCCCGAGCTCGCGTCGGTTGAGCCAGCGACGAATGGTCTCTGTCACGGGACGTTGTCCGATCCGTAAATGTCGGTATCAATGTCGCCCATTGTACGGCCGCGCGGAAACCCCTCGTATACGTAGAAGCCGCAGCGCCGATAGGTAGTGTCCCGTATTTCCGCGCGGCTGCCGCCCCCGGTTTACTGAAAGGCGTCGGCGGCCGGCACCGTCCGCCGCATCCTTCAGCCAATATCGAAAGGAGCAATGCAAATGACCAATCGCAGACAGCTGGTGACCTCCGCCCTGGCGGGCGCCCTCGCGCTGAGCGGGCTCGCGGCCGTGACGACCGCCTCGGCGGCCCAGGGCGATACGGAGAAGTGCTACGGCATCGCCAAGGCCGGCAAGAACGACTGCGCGACGGCGAACAGCTCGTGCGCCGGCACCTCCACCGTCGACGGCAAAGGTGACGCCTTCATCGTGGTCCCCAAGGGCACCTGCGAGAAGATCGTCGGCGGCAGCCTGACGCCGAAGAGCTGATGACTCAGTCGATGACCGGGCCCGGGCAATACGCTCGGCGGCCGATCCCGGTACGTGCCGGGGTCGGCCTCCGGGAACCCCACTACGACCATGTGCTGGAGCATCGGCCGGCGGCCGCCTGGTTCGAGGTCCACAGCGAGAATTTCTTCGGCGCCGGCGGCCGGCCGCACCGGGTCCTGGAGCGCGTGCGCCGGGATTACCCGGTGAGCTTCCACGGCGTGGGCCTCTCGCTGGGCTCCACGGACCCCCTGAACCGCGATCACCTGCGGCGGCTCACCGAGCTGACGAAGCGCTATGAGCCCGGGCTGGTGTCCGAGCACGTGTCCTGGAGCTCCGTCGGCGGCATGTTCAGCAACGACCTGCTGCCGTTGCCTTACACCGAAGAGGCGCTGTCGCACCTCTGCGGGCGGGTGCTCGCCGTGCAGGACGCCCTGGGACGACCCATCGCCATGGAGAACCCGTCCACCTATCTGGAGCTCACCGCTTCGGCCGTTCCGGAGCCGGAGTTCCTGAACGCGCTGGCGGGGCGTACCGGCTGCACCCTGCTGCTGGACGTGAACAACCTGTTCGTGAACGCCGTCAACCACGGCTGGGACACGGACCGTTATCTTGGCCTCCTCGACGGCCGCCACGTGGCGGAGTACCACTTGGCCGGACACACGCGCCGCCGCCTGAGCGGGGGTGAGATACTGATCGACACCCACAATGCCCCCGTCTCGGACGCCGTCTGGTCGCTGTTCGACGCCGCGGTGGAACGACTGGGCCCGGCGCCCGCCCTGATCGAGTGGGACAGCGACCTGCCGGAGCTCGGCGTGCTGCAGACCGAGGCGGCGCGCGCCGAGGCCGTGCTGGAGAGCGCTCGTGTCCTCGCTTCGTGAGCTGCAGCTGAGGCTGTTCCAGGCGCTGCGCGATCCGAAAGGCACCGGCGCCTGCGAGGGACTCGTCCGCGGCAAGGGGCCCGTGGCCGCGGAGCGGCTGGCCGTCCATCGCAACCATTTCCTGCTCAGCCTCACCGACGCGCTGCGGGTCACCTTTCCGGTGGTGCTGCGGCTGGTCGGGGACGACTTCTTCCGCATGCTCGCCCGGCGGTTCGTCCGCGAGAAGCCGCCGACGGCGGGGCATCTGACCTGTTTCGGCGGGCACTTCCCCGCCTTCCTGGACCGCCAGGAGGAGGTGGCGCCGTTACCGTGGCTGCCCGACGTCGCCGCCGTGGAGTGGCTGCAGCAGGAGGCGTTTCACGCGGCGGAAGCCCCGGTGCTGGACCTCCGGACACTGGCCGCGGTGCCCGACCACGCGGCCGAGTCCCTGCGGCTCGTTCCCCATCCGTCCGTCCGCCTCCTTCGCTCGGCGTTTCCCTGCGTGCGCATCTGGGAGACCAACCACCGCGACTCGGAGCCCGCCGTTGTCGACCTCCGCTCGGGTGGCGAGACGGCTCTGGTATGGCGCTCCCTCCGTGGCGTCGAGGTGGAGCGGCTCAGTGCAGGCACCGCCGAGCTGGTGACGCGGCTGCAGCAGGGAGAATGCTTCGCCGCCGCCTGCGAGGCGGCCGTGGGCGCAGACCCGTTCTTCGACGCCGGGGCCGCGCTGGCGGACCTGTGCCGGAGCGGCGCGCTCAGCGCCGCGCAGTGGACCGGCGGCCGCAACACCCACACCGCATAGGGGATGACACGATGGAGACACTGCTGGAAAAGTACCTGCCCTGGACGCGCTGGATCGCCCCGTCCCTGCTGGCCGTGGCGGAGCTGGTCAACCGGGTCTGGGTCGCGCTGATCTTCTGGCACAGCGGCCTGAACAAGCTCAGCGCCAATCCCTATACCCTCGACTACCTGTTCACCACCCAGCATCCGGTACCGCCCCTGCCCCCGGCACTGGCCGCCGACCTGGCCATCTTCGGTGAGACCGTGTTCTCCGCCCTGGTGATCGTCGGCCTGTTCGGCCGCTGGTCCGCTGGTGCGCTGTTCCTGGTGAACCTGGTCGCCTGGTACGGGGTGGTCAACGGCATCGCGGTGGATCCCAGCAACTGGCCCAACGGCAGCCTGGCCATGCACTTGCACTACCTCTATGGGGTCATGCTGCTGTACGCGGCGTACCGGGGGCCGGGCTGGATATCTGTGGACGGGCTTGTGCAATGGCTCAACACACGCCGCACCGGTGTCCCTCAGCCTGGTGTCGTGGGTTAGAGAGAGGCACGGCGCGGCGTCACTCGCACCTCCGCGCCGTGCACCTGCCTAGTGGGCGCTGTGGAGCAGCCAGAACCGCCCTCGGTAGTGATCGCGCAGCGAGACGATGCCGATACCTTTGCAGACAACGGCGCTGATATCACTGTAGTAGGTCGCCGCGGCAATCGCCTGCCGTGAGGAGACGCAGGGGGAATACGTCTGCTCAGTCCCGTTGACGGTCAGTTTTGCCGGCGTCCGCAACACCAGATAGGTGGTTTTGGCGAAGTGAACCGCATCCGTATAGCCGGGTGTCACGCCATCGGCGAAGCTCAGGGTGCTGCGGCCATTTTCCATGATGGTCGCGTTGTTACTCATGCCGTCCTGAAACACCAGCAGTCCGGGATCAAATTCCAGTGTGGCCAACGTGGTGGCGGCATCGGCAGCGTCTAGAAACACGCGTTCAGTGATGCGCTGTTCGCCGTCCGCCGTGGCGTAGTGGCGGGTCGAATGGGGTCCAACGGTCTCATCGCAGTCGGCGGCGGTGCTCTTCTGGCCATCGGCGGAGTTGGTGAAGACCTCCTTGACTTCACGAACCGAGGCCGTCTCAGTCAGCTCCGTCTGGGTCATCTGATCGCAGTTTCCGTCAGTGCTCCAGACGTCGCGATAGGTCCGCTCCGTGTAGGGACTGGAGAAATCGGCCATGTCCAGCGCGGTACCGCCCTGGGCCTGCTCCATGGCGGTGACCCGGCTATCCAGGGCGTTGAAGTTCTCGTTCACGTCCGAGCCCCGCGCCGTGTCCCCCTGCCGGAAGACGTTGGGCATGTCCCCCCATGCCGCCGTCATCCATGCGATGAATGCGATCGCCGTCAAAACTCTTGTCATTGTCATGATGGGCTCCTTCTGTTCTCCCGCATGGGGCTTCAGCCCCAGGTGCTCTCACCCCAGACCATCTGGTCCCAGGTGCCGGGCTGCGCCGAAGTCTCCGAGCTCGAGTCGTTGCTCGACGAGCCGCCGCCGCAGGCGACCAGCCAGAATGAGGCGGCGGCGATCAGCAGCAGGCAAAGCAGCCCTGACCGGACCCTGTTGCGTCTTGCGTTGGCCATTGACGAATCCCTCCTCGGCACTTGCGTACAGACACCGCCCGCGCCGGGCCGGCGGCGCCGAAGGCCCGAGCCTTCAGTTTCCAGAATGGTTCAGCGGGACCGGAGGGAATACCCCCAAATGGGGGTGAAGCGGGGTGAAATGCGGTTGCGTGCGCGGTGGATAGCGGTGCTGCGGCAAATGCGTCAGCTCCGTCCAGGCAGGGCCGCACGGTGCCGGCACAACGCGGTAGCGAGTTTCACCGCTGGCGGCGGGAAACCCGCAATGCGCCGCTGCCCGAACCCGGTGTCGGCCCGGGCAGCGATACGGATTCAACGGCTCGCGTTCTGGCGCTCCACCATCCACTCGGGGTAGATGGCCTCCGGCCGGGTCACGTCGTCCAGCCGGCGGAGTTGATCTTCGCTGAGGGCCAGGTCGGCGGCGGCCAGGTTGTCCTCGAGCTGCTCCATGCGCTTGGCGCCGATGATGACGCTGCTGACGCCAGGCTGTGCGAGCAGCCACGCCAGGGCCGCCCGCGGAATGCTGCTGCCGGTTTCGCCGGCGACCTCTTCCAGTTTGTCCACCGCGTCGTAGACGCGTTCCCGGTCGACCGGCGGGAAGTCGAAGCCGCTGCGCCGGGCGTCTTCGGGGCCGGCGGTGTCGCGCCGGAACTTGCCGCTGAGGAAGCCGCCGGCCAGGGGCGACCACGGCAGCACGCCGAGGCCCTGCTCGCGGCACAGGGGCAGCAGCTCATGCTCCAGATCCCGCCCTGCCAACGCATAGTAGGCCTGCAGCGAGACGAAACGTTCCAGGCCCCTGGTCTCAGCGAGGGCCAGCGCACGGGCGAGGTGGCGGGCCGGCCAGTTGGAGCAGCCCGTATAGAGCACCTTGCCTTGGCGCACCAGGTCGTCCAGGGCCCGCAGGATCTCGTCCAGGTCGGTGCGCACGTCCCAGCCGTGAACCTGGTAGAGGTCGATGTGGTCCGTCCCCAGCCGGCGCAGGCTGGCTTCGCAGGCCGCCATGATGTGCTTGCGGGAGAGTCCCAAGTTATTCGGGTCACCGCCGCCCTCGGCGGCCGCCCGGCTCATGGGGCCGCGGACCTTGGTGGCGATGACTGCCTGATCGCGATCGATACGGTTGTTCTTCAGGGCCTGGCCGAGGATCTGCTCCGACTCGCCCATGGAGTAGACGTCGGCGGTATCGAAGAAGTTGACCCCCGCCTCCCAGGCGCGGGCCACCATCCGATCGGCGTCCTGCTGACCGACCTCCGCGATGTTGATGAAGTTGGAGCCGAAGGTCATGGTCCCCAGGCAGAGGGGCGAAACCTTGAGACCGGTGCTGCCGAGCTGGCGGTACTGCATGCTGCCTCCGATCGGGTTGGACGGGTTCAAAGCGGGCGCGCCCGCAGCCTGCGTTGCGCTGCTTGACTGTGTACCGTCAGTTCAGCCTGCGCAACGCGCCATGGACCCTCTCAGTAATCGACCCGGGCTAGCGTCAGCCCGCCGAAGGCCGAGGTTGGCACCACCGGCACTTGCAACAAACTGCGAACGCGCCTGTAAGCCAGAGCCACGCACAAATACTTCAGTGTTTCCCTAGGTTCGACGGCCGGCGACTTCAAGGCGGCCGTGAGACGGCAGGGCGGCGAAGTCCGGCTTGGACCAACCGGGCACCTCGGTCAGCGGCACGCTCGACACGATTTCACCGGCGCGGACCTGCGGCAGTGCCCGGGCTGCATGGACGTCCGGACCGTCAGGGCCGTGATCGGGGGCGCGGGCCCGCTCCGAGCAGCCTTCACCCCGGCTTGCGGCAGATCATCTGCACCGGGTGGGTCCGGCCTTCCTCGATGTTGCGGGCGGCGTTGCGGGTTTTCTGCGGTGCGTTCGCGCCCAGCAGGAGGTGGATGCCGAGCGGCGGCATGGCGCCCTGGGCGGCAAGCTCCATGACCTTCCGGTACGCCGCCAGGTATTTGTGCCCGGTATCCTCCGCCGCGATGTCGTCGAAACCCGCCGCTCCCAGAAGCGCCACCGTGCGGGCCGGCGTCTCGAGATAGGCGCCGGTGCCGTCCTCGGACCACGGCAACGGATGGTGGGGATCGCCCGCCGGCCCCAGTCCGTGTTCAGTGAGCGCGAAGAAGGCCCCGGGTTTCAGCACACGGTAAGCTTCACTGAAAAAGCCCGCACGATCGGCGACGTTCATGGTGACATGCTGCGTGTAGGCGCCGTCGAAGCTGGCGTCGGGGTAGGGCAGGCGCTGCCCGTCCCCCTGCTCGATGGCGACCCGCTCTTCCATCCCGACCAGCGCAGTCAGGCGGTTGGCCGCCGCCACGAACGCCGGCGTGATGTCGATACCGGTGACCTTGCAGCCGAAACGGCCGGCGAAGTAGCGGGCGGGGCCGCCGAGCCCGCAGCCGATGTCGAGAATGTGGTCATCGGCCTCCACGGGCAGGCCGTCGGCGAGATCCACCGTGGCGGGGAAGCCGCGGGCATGGAAGTGGTCGATGGGCGCCAGGTCCTCCGTGGTCAGCGCGTCCAGCGGCTTGCCTGCCTTCTCCAGGGCCGACTCGATGAGGGCGTAGACGTTCCCTTTGGCCCAATGGTCGGCAATCGAGGTTTCCTTCTGCATGGCTGCTCTCCTCGATGTTCGTCGGGCGGTAAGACGTTGCTGTCTGGCAGGGCGGATCTGCGGTTGCCGCGAGGAAGCGCAGCATGGGGGCGGGCGGCGTTCGTAGGTGGTCCGCTTGCCAATACAAGCCGAAGTATAGTTGTCACGACCCGGCTCACCACGCCCTGTCGTCGGGTCGGCGGCGGACGCCGGCTGAGGCACCCGCGCGCGCCTCAGCCGGCCAGGAACACGATCAGCGGCACGGGCGCGACCGCCAGCAGTATCGTGAGCAGGTAGGCGGGAAACGGAAACAGCCGCGTCATACCGGCCACCAGGGCGATGCCTCCGCCGCCGCCGATGACCGCGTTGCCGGGCAGGTTGAGCAGCGCCGCGAGCACCAGGTACCGGTGCCGCACCATCAGCGGCACGAGCATCGCCGGCGATTCGCGGGTCAGCCAGTCCATGCGCTCCTGTGCCGATAGCGGCGCCAGACGGCTGACGTAGCCCCCGGCCCTGGTCAGTCCCAGCAGCCCGAACAGCTTCGCCGCATGCTCGGCGGCGACGACGCGACCCAGGGCGAATGCCAGGGTGAGGGCGAGCACGGTGCTCAGGTAGACGAGCAGCGCGATCTTGGCGCCGAAGATCAGCAGCATGCTGAGCCCGATTTCGACCGCGGGCATGAACGGCACCGCCATGAGCAGGATATAGACCACCGTGGCCGTCATGACCGCCCGGTGCAGCAGGGGCTCGTTGTGGGGCAGCAGCACCATGCCGAAATGCTGCACCAGGCTGTCGGCAATCCATCGCCCCAGGAGGTAGAGCATCGTCAGGGCACACACCAGCACCGCCAGCCGCACCCAGCGGATGCCCGGATCATTCCCGGGCGGCCGGCTACTCCGACCGCCCGGCATCACGGCTCGTGAAGCGGAATGTCTGCTCAAGGGTCCAGTACCACCGCTCTTTCGTCCATACCGCGGTTGCCCGCATTCGCTGGCCGTCGAACACTCCTTCGAACCGGATGGTGCCGTTGTCGGGATTGCTGAGCTCGGCGAAAAAGTGCAGTCCGTCCGCGTCGCGGCGCACCCAGTACGGCGCCGGCGGAAATCCGTACTGGCGGCAGACCGCCGAGGAGAACCGGCCGTCGCTGAAGACGAGGGTTTCTTCGATCACCTCGGGCTGTTCGCCCACCGTCATGGCCCCGGTGAAGCGCCTGCCCTGGAGGCCGTGATCGAGATCGAGCGAGGCCGGCCCCGTCGTGCTCTCCTGCGCCCGGGCTGACGGCGCGAGGCGGCCCGGACCCCAGCAGACAACGGCCGCGGCCAGCACCGCAGCCACCATTCCGCGATTCAACGAAGCGCCGCCGGGCATACCCATGAGAGGAACCCTCGTCCGGAGAAACCGCCCACCGCCGGGGTGTCCATCGACCCTGAGGCAACGCCGGACAATCCGCGTGGCGGCCCCGAAGGCCGCTCCGGAGCGGCACTCCGGAGCGTGCAGACGCGCACGAATCATTCAGCGTTTCCCTAAGTGTAGTCCGGCAGTCCCGGGAACATGCCAGTGGCGGTACCGGATGGGGCCATGGTAGCGTCGGGGCTCGTGCTCCCCGCTGGCTGAAAGGCTTCGATGGCGACCACGCACAGGGTTCCCTTTCGTCTTCCAGCTGTTTCCGGTGCCAGCCGCATTGCGCTGTACACCGCCCTTCGCGGAACGCTGGCGGCCGCTATCCCCTTCCTACTCCTGCGCTACGCCGGCTACCCGGCGGAAGCGCTTTTCGCCACCGTCGCCGTACTGAACGTCTCCATCGGTGATTCCGGCGGTCCCTATCGACAGCGGCTGGCGACCATGACCACCATTGCCCTGCTGGTGCCGCTGGTCCTGCTCGCCGGGCTGCTGTCCCAGTCCGTGTGGTGGCTGGCCGTCGCCCTGATGTTCCTGGTGGCCCTGCTGGGCGGCATGGCCCGCCTCTATGGCGGGGCCGGAACCGCCGTGGGGGTGATCAGCAGCATCGTCTTCCTCATCGGCATCGAGGTACCCGCGGACCTGAACCAGAGCCTCCACGCCGCGGCCGCCTATTTCGGCGGTGCGGTCTGGACCGTTCTCGTCGCATTGGTGGTTTGGCGCCTGCGTCCCTATCGCCGGGTGCGCTACGAGCTGGGCGAGGGCTTTCGGCAGTTGGCACGGCTGCTGGGCCATGTGCGCAAGCAGAGCGTCGTCTCCGGCGCGGCGGGCCGCGCCGAGCAGCATCTCGCAGCGGATCAGCGCCGCGTCCGGGCGACTTTCGATTCCGCCGAGGAGATCCTGGGCGAGACGCTCGCGGGTACCGAGGGGGTACCGGCCTTCCTGTCGGACCTCATCGTCCTGATCCGCTGCGGCCTGCGCGTCAATGCCGCTGCCGCCAGCCTGGGGAGCGCCCTCGATCGGCCAGAGCAAGGAGTGCTGCCCGAGCGCTCGCGGATCGCGCTGGCCGAGCTCCTGGAGAGCCTCGAGGCGGCCAGCCTGGACATCGCCTCGGCGCTCCTGGACGGGACGGCCGGCCACCCCTTGCAGGAGGCCCGGTCGCAACTGGAACAGTGGGAACGCCTGGGCGGGCAGAGCACCCGGGGTGAGATCGACACCCTGGCGAATGTCATCCTGGTCCAGCTGGAGGCGGGGCAGCGTGTCACGGAGCGGCTGGCGGAGCCCAGCCTGGGCGCCCGGCTGCTGCCGCCGCTGCACGGGCCCGCCTTTCCGGCGGTGAGCCTGGCATTGCTGCGTGCCAATCTCAGCTTCCGCTCCCTGGTGTTCCGTCACGCCCTGCGGGCGGCCGTGACGGCGTCGGCGGCCACGGCCGCGTACCTGCTGCTGGACATACCCCACGGGATGTGGCTGGCGCTGACGGTGGTCATCGTGCTCCAGCCCCAGCTGGGCCCGACGCTAACCCGGGCGCTGCAGCGGACTGCCGGGACGGTGCTGGGCGCGGCAGTGGCTGGGGTGCTGGTCTATCTCTTCCAAAACAGTATCGGCATAGAGGCCGCGATCCTGGTCTGCCTGTTTCTGACCCTGCTGTTTTTCCGCCAGCGTTACTGGCTGGCCGTGGTGTTCCTGACGCCGCTGATCATTCTTCTGCTCAGTCTGCTGGTGCATCACCCCTGGATCTCGATCGTCGAGCGCATCGGCAACACGCTGGGCGGCGCGGCTTTGGCCCTGGCCGCTGCCAGCGCGCTCTGGCCGACCCGGGAATACCGGCAGCTCCCGGAAGCGATGGCCGGCGCCATCGAGGCGAACCGGCGCTATCTCGCGGCGCTGGCCGCAGCTGCGGCCCGGGGCCTTGAGCCGGACTGGCCACTGGCCGGGGTTCGGGCCGAAGCCGAGCTCGCCACCGCCAATGCCCGGGCGTCACTGGAGCGCATGCTCACTGAGCCTCGCTGGTCACAGCGCGCCGGCCGGGGTGCCGTAGCCGCCGTGGCGCACCTGGAACGCCTATGCCGGCACCTATCGCGCCTGTCCATCTATCTCCACGAAAACGCGGACGTAGCTCCCGATTTTGGCCCCCTCGCCGAGGCCTTCGAGGAAACCCTTGGAGCGTTGGCGGGGGCAACGCGGCGCTCTCAGGCCCCGCCACCGGGCCCGGCTCTGGAAGACGCGTACTTCGAGGCCCGGCGAATCTGGCAGGGCAGCCTCCGCGACCGTGAACAGGTCCTATCGTCCATCGATGCGCTCATGGGGAGCATTGTGGGCGATGTTCAGAGCCTGCGGGCGGCTTTGGCGGACCGGGACTGACCGGCCAGGACGGGTGGTTCAGCCCCGGCCGCGGCGACTCCTATCTAACGTCAACTACTTTGGCCGGTCTGCGACAACTATTTTGGCCGGTTGGTGGTAATCGGGCCTCGAGGACACCCATATTCCCGGGCCTCGAGGACACCCATATTCCAGTTGACTCTGCCACGATACCTGCATAGGCTTTCTACTGTATGGATCAACAGCAAGGAACGCTGTATGACTGCTCCCCGCGCTACCTTGGTTTCACCGGAGACCACCCCGTACTACCACTGCGTGTCGCGTTGCGTGCGCCGCGCCTTGCTCTGCGGCGTGGATCGGCTCACCGGGCGCGACTACGCCCATCGAAAAGAGTGGGTCGTGGAACGCCTCGCCTTGCTCAACGAGGTCTTCGCCGTCGACGTCTGTGCCTACGCGGTGATGTCCAATCACCATCACGTGGTCCTGCGCATTGATAAGCCTCAGGCTTTGGCGCTCTCCGAGGCGGCCGTGGCACAGCGCTGGGCACGGTTGTTTGATTTGCCCCTGCGCGTGGCGCGGTACCTGGAAGGGGCCGCCACCGATGCGGCCGAAGTGACAGCCGCCCGCGCCTGGATCGAGACGATCCGAGAGCGCCTCTGGGATCTGTCCTGGTTCATGCGCTGTCTCAATGAGTCCATCGCCCGCCAGGCAAATGCCGAGGACGGCTGTACCGGTCGATTCTGGGAGGGGCGATTCAAGAGCCAGGCCCTGCTCGATGAGGCCGCACTGCTCACCTGCATGAGCTATGTGGATCTCAATCCCATTCGCGCAGGAATCGCGAAGACCCCGGAGACCTCCGAGCATACGTCGATCATG
>Ga0102944_1000150_pt1 | contig 57153 bp, 54 predicted proteins | sample SalPonD_shore_MG_FD_78172 | JGI IMG/M metagenome (GOLD analysis project Ga0102944, IMG submission 78172) | Salt pond soil microbial communities from South San Francisco under conditions of wetland restoration - Salt Pond MetaG... | ecosystem: Environmental > Aquatic > Marine > Intertidal zone >... | reverse complement strand
CTTATGTCCGCCGTGTGCCTGGTTCTCATGCTTTCCGGCGCGGCGCACGGCCTCAAAGTTCTGGTCACAAGCAGGCAGCGTCTGGGCGTAAAGGGTGAACGTGAGATTGAGGTTCCTCCGCTCCAGCTTCCCGAATACAACGCGGAGCCGGATCACGCGATTCAAAGTGAGTCGGCAGAGCTATTTCTCTGCCGCGCCGCGCTTACCGGAAGGGAACTTCAGAGAGACCGCCGGACCGTGGAGGCGGTAGTGGAAGTGTGCAGAAGGCTGGACGGGCTTCCGTTGGCAATAGAGCTGGCGGCGGCAAGACTGAAGATTCTCTCACCGACTGACCTGCTTCGGCTACTTCCTCACCGGCTCAATGTTCTCAAGGCTCAGCCCAATGAGCGCCCGGAGAGGCAGAAAACACTGGAACGGGCAATTGACTGGAGCTACGATCTTCTCCGGGAACCAGAGCGCACGCTCTTCGTCAGAATGGCGGTGTTTACTGGAGGGTGGACACTGGAGGCAGCCGAGCGCGTGTGCACGATCATGGAGGAAAAGGGTATCCAGGCAGGTATTTTGGATGGAATATCTTCGCTCGTTGAGAAGAATCTTGTTCGAAGGGTAGAGGCACCTGGAGAAAGCAGGTTCTATATGCTGGAGACCATTCGCGAGTATGCCTCTCACAGATTCGAGGCAGATCCGCTCGCGGAACACGTGCGCGAGCGTCACGCACGCTTCTACCTCCAGTTTGCCCGGCACGCGACACACCACCTCCACGGGCCGGACCAGATGCAATGGCTCGATCGTCTCGAACACGATTATGAGAACCTTCAGGCGGCTCTAAAACGATTTCTCGATAAGGGGGAGATCCTGGATGCAACGCGCATGTGCATCTCCCTGGAGTGGTTCTGGTACCGGTACGCCCATTTCGGAGATGCCGGCCGCTGGCTTCTCGCAGTCGTGGACGGTGCGCACAATAAGAATTCCGACAGCACCTGGAGGCGTCTCCGCGGTCGGGCGCTTCGCGCTCTTGGATGGCACCTTCTTGTCCAGGGGGACTGGCCTTCTTCGCGACGGCGCTATTTTGAGGCGCTGGATGCAGCCACAGCAGTTGGGGACAGAGCAAACGAATCCCTCTCTCTTTCCGGACTCGGTACCGTAGAACGATGGCTCGGGGAAAATGAGCAGGGTAAAAAGCACGGACTGGAAGCTCTCAAGCTTGCAAGAGTGCTTCGTGATCCGCTTCTCATCGAACTGGCCCTTATCTGGTCCTACGCAACTACCGGAGGCCGCTTTGAGGGAGAGCCACCCATTCAGGAGCTACAAGAAGCGCGCCTTCTCTCCCTTCGGCTTGGCGACCTTTGGGCAGAGGCCCACATCAGAAATGGGCTCGCTGACGTTTACACGGAACTCGGAGACTATAATGCGGCACGCGAAAACTATAACGCGGCGCTTGAGCGTTTCCGCGAGTTGAAAGATGGCTGGCTTTCCGCGTGGAACCTGGAAGGACTCGCCCGCCTTGCAGTGCTGACCGGAGACTTTGGCTCCGCCTGCGACGCCACGGTCGACGCCATCAAGATTTTCAACGAGCTCGGTGACCGCGCAAACGCGGTTTTCATGCTCGGCTGGCTTGGCACCGCTTTTCATGACGCCGGAGACCTCGAAAACGCGGCGACGCTATTTGGAGCATTTCATGTGCTGGAAGCCAACCAGCCGGGAAGAGCAGATTTCGCCCCCGTTGCCGCGCGGGTGGAGGAAGCATCAGCTTCTTCCAGAGAGTCCGCACCGGCACGATGGCAAAAGGGATGCGAAATGAGCTATGAACAAGTATTCAGTTTTGTTCTATCCGTGTGCGCAACGCGAGTGACTGCCCGTGCAGGATCTCCGCCACATCGTGCCGCACAGTACAGGTAAGACGCCTGCGGGTGCGGGCATCTGTCAGAGAACGAAGCGTGAATATCCGGGAATACAGCACGGAGAGGACCTGCAGGACTGTTCCATCCCTGGTACCGAAGGCGGGCGCATTCTCTAATCGATTTACCATGACCAGATAGCGCGTCCCGCGCCAATAGTCAATGAGCTCTATTCCTGCGCTCCATCCGGGAGAGTGCTCCTCCTGCCCGAGCGCGGAAGAGGTAAGACCCGGCCGCCACCAGGTGACCGGATGCGGCGCCCTGTCACAATCCAAAGGCAAAACCGGTAGAGTATCGCAACGCAAACGCCTGAACTCCAGTTCATCACGCCGGGCGCTTTGCGGCCATTCGACTGAAACCGGCATGCCGTGCTCCATTTGGAACAGCACCACCTCACTCGTTTCTCCTATCAGATCACGGGCCGCGCAACACATGATTTCTATCATTTCTGCGAGCGTAGCTGCGGCCACACACCTTCTCAGCACATCGAGAACCTCACGTGAAATGGCTTCCGTTGAGAGTTCACCTTCGCTACCCGAATCCTTTGTCATGCGACGAACCTCCACGCACAACGATTTGCCTCACATCGGTCATGCGTATTGCCCGACTATCATGATAGGTAAGCCAGCGTTACCTGAGCGTTTCCAATACGGGGTTTTTCACTGAAATTGGAACGGTTTGCCCGCCGGTTCTTTGGTTTCTGGGCCACCGGAAATCTACCAGAGGGATATGAATGAAGCGGAACGAGGCGATGAGGGCACATTGCATGTGCTCTGCGCAATGAACGCGGCGGGATTCGAACCCACGACCTTCGGCTCCGGAGGCCGACGCTCTATCCAACTGAGCTACGCGTCCTTAAACCAGTACACGGGTAAGCTACCCGTAAGAGGCGCCCTCTGTCAAGATACCTGCGGCCCGGGAAACACGGTCCCGCCGCGGGACGCCGGGCTGCGGTGCAGCGGCTGCAGGCGCTTTCTTGACATCACAGTCTCTGGGACTACAATAACGCCAATGAAGCTCAATTCAAAGACTGGCGGCACCCTTACCGCAATCATGATCCTCTCTGTTGCCGTGGGCACCTTGATGTGGGCCATTGTTGAACGCCTTGCTCTGCTTGCAGGTTTCCCCTTTTCGCTTTCGGTGGGTCCTGTTGGCGTGGACATTGGCGTGGCAGCCGTTTCTTTTCTCGTTAATCCTGGAACGCTTGCGGGCGTTTTCATTGGTTTACGCATCTTTCGGTCAGTCTAACAAGGAGAATCACCATGGAAACAATCATTCTTGCCTCGGCTTCAAACAGACGTCAGGAGATCCTTCAGCAGATGGGCGTACCGTATCGAATCATTTCGCGCCCGGTGGATGAGACAATAGAGAACGGGGCGGATCCGCGTACCGCCTCCGTTGACCTGGCAAGAAAAAAGGTGGACGCGGTAGTACGTGATTTCCGCTCCGCACCGGCATGGATTCTGGGTGCGGACACGGTGGTTACGCTTGACGGACGCATCTACGGGAAGCCGTCTGACGCAGAGGAGGCACAGGGGTTCCTGCAGGAGCTTGCCGGTAACACGCACAGCGTGGTAACCGGGATTGCACTCCGTAACGCCAGAACCGGCATGATAGCCTCACACTTTGATGAAACACAGGTCACGTTTTCCCGGCTTGCCGCCGAAGAGATTACCTGGTACGTCCAGACAAACGAGTGGCAGGGCGTTGCCGGCGGTTACCGGATCCAGGGCCGCGCTGCGTGCTTCATTGAGCGGATTCACGGCTCCTATTCAACCGTGATGGGCTTGCCAATCAGAACGTTATATTCTATCTTAAGAGAAAATCATTACCAGTTTTAAGCCGGTAATAAACTTCCGACGGACCGATGTGTCTGTTCGAGAATAAAGCGAAGGAAGAAACCGCCCCAGATCCGGGCGTGGTTTCATGTGAGGAGGAGACTTTGGCAGTAGTCACAATGAAGAACCTGCTTGAGTCCGGTGTGCATTTTGGACACCAGACAAAGCGATGGGATCCCCGAATGAAGAAATTCATCTTTGCTGAACGCAACGGGATTCACATCATCGACCTGCAGAAAACAATTGTCTGTATCAAGGATGCCTACGAGGCCGTTCGGAAGAACGTGCTGAACAATAAATCCATCCTATTTGTTGGCACAAAAAAACAGGCACAACAGGCAATCCAGAAAGAGGCCGAGCACTGCGGTATGTTTTATGTGAACAACCGTTGGCTGGGCGGCATGCTTACCAACTTTTCTACCATCAAGAAATCACTTATGCGGCTGAAGAAGCTGGAAAAAATGGAAGTGGACGGAACCTTTGAAAGCCTTACTAAGAAAGAGGTTTCCCGCCTTGCCAAAGAGAAGGCTAAGCTGGAAAAGAACCTCGGCGGCATCAAGGAAATGAAAGAGCTTCCCGGAGTGATCTTTGTTATTGACACTCGGAAAGAAGCTATAGCCGTTGCAGAAGCACAGCGCATGGGAATTCCCATTGTCGCGGTAGTGGACACCAACTCCAACCCTGACGGCATAAATTATCCTATTCCGGGAAATGATGATGCCATCCGTGCAATCACGCTTTTCACGCAAATCATTTCAAAGGCTGTCATTGAGGCGGATAATGAAATTGGTCTTGAGGTAATTGAGAGCCTCCAGGATGATGAAGGCAGCGCAGAAAGTGAAGAGGCCGCTCCCGGTGAAGAAACAGAACGCGAAGTTGAAACCGTTCCCGTAGCGCTCAGAATTGGCGGAGACGAGGAAGAAGAAGAGAAGAAAGAAGAGCCGGCAGCGGAGCCGGAACCCGGGTTCACTGATGAAGATTACTCAGAGTACGAACCGGAAGAAACTGAACAAAAGCCCCCCGCCCCCGGCCCTGCTCCGGATGACCGAGAGAAACAGGTAGCAGAAGAAGCAGGTATTGACGAAGAAAAGTTCTACAACGAAAACGAATAAGTAAAGAAGAGAAGACTGAAGGAGTTACATAGTGGCGATTAAAGCTGAGGACGTCAAAAAGCTGCGCGACAAAACCGGCGCCGGCATGATGGACTGCAAAAAAGCGCTTACAGACGCAGAGGGCGATTTTGCGCGTGCAGAAAAAATCCTCAAAGAGCTTGGCCTGGCGGCAGCTGCAAAACGCAGTGGACGTGCAACCAATGAGGGGCGTATCTTTACCCGCATTGCAGAGGGGAAGGCAGGCATTCTTGAGTTGGCGTGCGAAACAGATTTTGTAGCGCGCAATTCAGACTTTGCCGCCCTGGGCAACAGCATTATTGAAGAAATGATGGAAAAGAATCTTGCGGCGGATGACGCAGGTATTCAGGCCAAAATTCAGGATGCGGTTGCTACCATCAAGGAAAACATGGGCGTGCGCCGGTTCCAGACTATGCCGGTTTCTGAAAGTGAAGTTGCCGTGGACTACATTCACGGAGACGGCGGAAACATTGGCGTTGTGGTGAAACTGAGCGTTGAGAAACCTGAACTGGTTGGAGATGAGAGAGTAAAGACATTTGCCTTTGACGTAGCGCTCCACGTTGCGGCGTTCAATCCCGCCTTCCTTTCAGAGGACCGGGTTTCACCTGCTTACCTCCAAGAACAGGAAGAAATCTTCACTACCCAGGCCAAGAACATGGGCAAGCCCGAGAACGTGGTTGTCGGCATTGTAAAAGGGAAAATGAAGAAACACCTCTCTGAGATCTGCCTTTTCGATCAGCCGTTCGTCAAAGATGACAAACGTAGTGTTTCCAGGGTGGCAAAAGACCTCAGTACAGAAGTTGGAGCCGGAGTATCGGTTGCAGACTACCTCTACTACCGTGTGGGTGAAGAGGATAGCGAATAGAGAAGCACGGCCGCTCCTGTTGCGCGGGAGCGGCTCTTTGCAGGAGTCATGAAATGCAAACATCTGTTTCACAGTCTGAAGAAAAGATGAAGAAATCGGTCAAATCCCTTGATGACGAGTTCAACACCATCCGCACCGGACGCGCTTCCGCGAGCTTGTTTGACAAGATCAAGGTGGAGTATTACGGCAATCCGACGCCGCTCAATCAGGTTGCCACCATTTCTGTTCCTGAAGCGAGACTGGTTGTTATCCAGCCGTGGGACAAGAGTGTCATCGGTCAAATTGAGAAGGCCATTCAAAAATCCGAGCTTTCTCTCAACCCGGTTAATGACGGTAAAGTGATTCGCATTAACATTCCGCCCTTAACGGAAGAACGCAGAAAAGAGTATGTGAAGATGGCCAAGAATTTGGCAGAGCAGGCCAGAGTAGCCATCAGAAATATCCGACGTGACGCCAATGACGATCTTAAGAAGTCGCAAAAAGCCAGTGACATCTCCGAAGATGAAGAGAAGCGCAATGAAGACGAGGTCCAGAAGCTCACGGACAAATACATTGAAGAGATAAACAAACTCCTCGAAGACAAGGAAAAGGAAATCCTGGAAATTTAATGAGCGCGCAGAGCCCAGGTGGCAGCGGAGTACTCCCGGTTCATATAGGCATCATTATGGATGGGAACGGTCGATGGGCCGTAGCCCGGGGGCTTCCGCGTACGAACGGACATCAGGAAGGACTAAAAGCCGCCAAGCGCGTAGTCAAGGCAGTTGCGGATCGCGGTATTGGCTACCTTTCCCTTTACACCTTTTCAACTGAGAACTGGAACCGAACCCCGGATGAAGTGAAGTTCCTCATGGGGCTGGTCGGCAAAAACCTTCGCAAAGAGTACGACTTTTATCGAGAAAACCGCATTCGTGTGGTGCACAGCGGGGACATTGCAGGTCTCCCCCGCTCCGTCCAGACAGAAATTGAGCGTGTCACGAAAGACACCAGCGAGTTTGACGGAATGGTAGTGAATCTGGCCATTAATTACGGCGGACGCGATGAAATCATTCGCGCCGTAAGACGCTGGAACACGGCAGAGGAGCCTCGGCAGGAGTTGAGTATAGAAACGCTCCGGGAATACCTGGATCATCCAACCTTTCCTGATCCGGACCTGGTAATCAGAACGGGCGGGGAGAAACGGCTGAGCAATTTCCTTCTGTGGGAGTGCGCGTACGCCGAATTCCACTTTTCAGATACGCTGTGGCCGGACTGGACTGAACAAGACGTTGAAGCAGCAATACTGGAGTTTCAGCTGAGAAAACGGAATTTCGGCGGGGTCAGATGAAGAATATCGTACTTCGTGTCCTCGTTTTCTTCATCGGGATTCCGTTTATCCTCGCGCTGATTCTTGCCTTTCCCGAACCACAGCATCTGGTATTTAACGTTGTCGTCATTCTGGTTTCAGCCCTCGGCGCACTGGAACTCTCCTTCTTCTTTGAAAAGAAAGCTGCGGGATATCGCGCGAGCGTCTTTGTTGTCCCGATTCTTGGGGCTTCGCTTCCGCTTGTAACACTTCTTCACATCCTTGACGTAGTCCCGCTGGACGCAATTATCCTGGTACTAACCGCGCTCACCAGCCTCATCCTGACCTTCCAGGTTTTCCGCTCCGAAGAAGCTGATTTTTCCCATATTCTTTCAAGTATTTCCGCCAACGTAACCTTGATTTTCTATCCCGGCCTCTTTCTGGCCTACGTTGTGCGTATCAGCACGTTGCCCCAGGCAAGTTTTTTACTTCTTATCTTTGTCTGTTCGGTGTTCTTCAATGACACTATGGCGTACATCACCGGCATGCTCTTTGGCAAAAAGAGCCGCCGCGTTTTATCCATTAGCCCCAATAAGAGTCTGGTTGGATTTATAGGCGGGTTTCTGATGTCACCCGTTGTAATTGTGGTAAGCGGCCTTCTCATTCCAGATCTTTTTCCGGGACCGCTCTGGCGGCGACTCCTGTTTGGCGGCGTGCTTGGTATTGTTACCATCATTGGTGATCTGGTTGAGTCTGCCATGAAACGGTCTGCCACCGTAAAAGACTCTGGACAGGTAATCCCCGGGCGCGGCGGTCTGCTTGACTCGGTGGATTCTCCGCTGTTCACCGCCCCTGCATTTTTCTATCTTTATACCTGGCTTTTCATGTGACAGTGAGGTGTTCATCATGCTCGTTCTCAATATTCTGATCGGACTGCTAGGCCTTGGCATAGTAGTATTCATTCATGAAGGCGGCCATTTCGTTGTGGCAAAAGCGGTGGGTATCCAGGTGGAGGCGTTTTCCCTGGGATGGGGCAAACGCATTGCCGGATTCAAAAAGGGCGGCACTGATTACCGTATTTCCGCATTTCCCGTTGGCGGCTACTGCAAAATGAAGGGAGAGAACCTTCTGCAACAGGCATGGGAAGAGAATTCAAGCACCATCCCCAGAGAAGAAGGTTCACTCTTTGCGGCAAAACCGTGGAAACGCATCCTGGTACTGCTTGCCGGCCCGGGCGTAAATCTTCTCTTTGCCATCATTGTCTCTGCAATTGTATGGTGGATTGGGTTTTCCATCACCACATTCGGAAACAAAATCATTCTTGCCTCAGACGTGGCCGGCGGCGGACAGGAAACAACGTACCCGGCGGATACGGCGGGCCTTCAAACGGGAGACGTTATCACATCCGTGGATGGCCACCCGGTTGAAACGTACAGAGACCTGCAGGAAGTATTTGCGCAGAATGCCAATACTACGCTTCACCTGAGGGTAAAACGCGACGAAAGCGCAAAAGAGCTCACCATCACTCCGTCGCTTGATACATCCACCGGCGCAGGCCAGGTTGGCATCTACCCGTGGGTTGAACCGGTCATCGGCAACGTACGTGCTGGCTCACCTGCGGACATTGCGGGCCTTGCACCCGGCGACACAATTGTACGGGCAGACGGAAAGGCAATTCAAAACAGCATGGAGTTTGTGAAGCTCATTCAGGCAACAGGAAAACCAATTTCTGTCACCTATCGGCGCGACGGGACTACACACCAGACAAAGATTGTTCCCGGAATGACCTCGGATGGACGTGCTCAGATTGGCCTTGGATTCAAACCGCTTGAGGTTCGTTCACCCACACTAGGCCCTCTTGGTGCGGTAGCGCGCGGCACCCAGGAAACCTTCCACACGCTGGTCCTGACCGTAAGAAGCCTTCGCCTCCTTTTCAGCGGCGTTGATCTCACACAGGCTGTGGCCGGTCCGCTGCGAATTACCTACTTCATTGGAGAGGTGGCAACTCAAGGATTCAGTCTGGGCGTTGGAGAAGGACTGCGGGCGTTCTTCAACTTTCTGAGCCTCCTCAGCGTTGCGCTCTTTTTCATGAACTTACTCCCTATTCCTGTGCTCGACGGCGGACAAATAGTTCTTTACGCCGTAGAGGGCATATCCCGGCGACCGCTTCATCCTCGCGTGGTATACTGGTACCAGCTGGTAGGTACCATTTTGATACTAATGATTCTGGTGTTCGCCCTCTTTGGCGACATTCTGTTTTTCGCTCATCAATAGAAAAGGTGGATTCACAATGCGAAACATCGTCCTGAGCGCGATTGCGTGTTTACTGGTAGCAACAATAGCGGAAGCCCGCATAACGGTAACCACGAGTCACACCGGTTCGGTGAATCAGATTGTCTATGATAACAATGATAACGTGCTGCTCACCGCCGGAGCTGACGGAAAAGTAAAAGTATGGAGACAAACTGACGGAGCGGTGATGCACTCTTTCCAGGTTGCCACTGTTCCGGTGGTGCTGCTCGCACATCGACCCGGTTCTACCCAGTTTGCCAGTGTGTCAACTGACGGCACCAGTACGTTCCGCCTGAGTGTCTGGGACTGGCAAACCGAGCAGCTCGTTTTTGAAAGAGAATTAACGGAGGTTCCGCTCTTCCTGGGATACTCGCCCGGCGGAACCTACCTGCTCTTCACCAAACCGCAGTTCTCAAGTGTTACCGTGCTCTCCGCGGCAAATGGACGGGAACTTCCCTATCTCCGACGAGGTTTTGGCATTGTCTCTTACGCCGTAGTTTCCGGAAGCGAAAAACGGATCATGACCTACATCCCGGCAACCGGCACCATTACGTACTACGATATTTCAACAGGCCGGGAGATCCAGAGCGCACAGGCGCCTCCAGGGCTGGAACATCTCTCCCTGCTGCCAAGCAAGCGCTACGCCGCCGGTGTACGCGGAAACACGCTTTATGTGGTGGACGTTCTCCAGGGAGAAACCCGCGCTACCGCCGCCGTGGGCCGCGTAACCTCGCTTTCGGTTGATGAGGACCAGGGCCGCATTGCGCTGGGCACGAGCGGAGACGGCGGGGACGAAATTCACGTTTACAACTACTCAAACGGAAGTCTTTTCAGGCTCCCCTATCTGGACTCTCGGGTAACCGGATCCCTTTCTTCTTTGCTGGTCTGGAACGGCACACTTTTTGCCGGAGCAAAAGACGGCACGCTTTACAAGCGGGCAGATTCCGACAATGCGCTCACGGAGTACGCCGGCGCCACGGTGTCACCGGTTTCAGGCATCGCCTTTGGAGAGGACACGCTCTTCCTCGCAACCCCGGAAAGTGTTCTGGGACTGACTTCCGACTTTTTTGCGCCTTCAAACAGCGCGATTCCAGATATTACGCGCCTTGACGAGCGGAGTCTGCGCAATCCTCTGGGCCAGCCTGCACGCATGGCAAGTTATCTGGACCAGACGATTTTTCTCTGGAACTACACCGGCAGAACTAACTCGGTCTTCCTCTACAACCCGACTACTCACACCTTCTCCCGGTTCCCACAAACACTCACCTCGCCCATCCTTTCCATCCGCCCCTATGACGGTGTGGTCTTAATGCTGCAGGCCGACGGAACTCTGCGTGCGGTGAATCCGAGTACATTTGAGGCCGACTTCACCTATACGGCTCTCGGATTGGAAACGGTTGTGGGCACAGATACCCACGGCATCATCGCAGGGAAAAACAGAGCCAATACGTTTGAGTCCTCTCTTATTCGCATTAATCCCGAGACGGAAGAGACGGTGCGCGTACCAAATGACAATTTCATTGTCTTTGACCTGGCATATGACGAGAGAGAGGACACCCTTTACTCCCTGGGACTGGAGAAAACCGATGGCGGTAGCCGGACGACCTTTGATTTGCACCGCGGAAGAGACCTTGAAAGTAAACGCCTCATTCTGGGCGTGGACGGAGAAGACCTCAATGCCAATATTGCGGTAGATAGCGCCGACGATTTGGTCTATACGACCCTGGGATCGTCAGGTGTGTATGTCTGGGACGGACGGCAACTGCGAACGCTGGCGGATATCAATCACATTCCGCACTATGTCTATTCCCATAACCAACTCGTATTCACGCTCAACATGGACGGCACGCTTTCCGTGTGGAGCAAGGAAACGAGGGAGCATCTGATGGATGTCTATGTGTTCAGGGACGGAAGCTGGGCGGCTATCACGGCGTCCGGTCAGTTCTACGCTTCGAGCAATGAAGCAGAACGCCACCTGACCTATTTCCCCCAGCGCCGCGTGTTTCAGCGCTCTTTGAACGATCTTCGGCTCTCTCTTCCGATGATAAACTAACCGGCCGGCGCTAATCCAGTGAGCTTGGCGGGTTTTCCTTGACACGCAAGACCGCCTCACTGACGGCACGTTCTACTTCCGCTTTGCGCTGCTCATCCACGGCATGCGCGTAAAGCCGGCCTAAGAGGGTTGCCCGGTACATCGGCTTCACGTGGTTCAGCGCGTACGCGGCCATATCAAGGATACAGTCCTCCGTACGGCACACATCGCTGTTCTCCGGCAACTCAAGTTGGCCGTCCAGTTCTTCTATGACAAGCTTTTCCGCCTCGTTTATAAGTTCGTCAAAATTGTATTCATCCACAAGTGACATTGCTCCCCTCCCGGGAACCGCTATACCGGTTCCTCTGCAAGCGACTCAAACTTTGTATACCGCGGAATAAACGCGATCTTGATTGTGCCAACCGGACCGTTACGCTGCTTTGCTACCACCAGCTCGGTCTCGATATTGTTAAGTTGCTCGTTGTTTTCCCGTTCCGTTCCCCGTTCCCGGTGCAGGAAGATGACCACATCGGCATCCTGTTCAAGAGATCCTGATTCCCGGATGTTCGCAAGCGTTGGCCGTTTCCCCTCTGAATCACGGGTGAGCTGGGAAAGCGCTATTATGGGTATCTCCAGTTCACGCGCCAGCGCCTTGAGCGAGCGGGATATTTCGGCAATCTGTTCGTGCCGCGGAAGGTCCATATTTTCTGATGTAATAAGTGTAATGTAATCTACAAATATGATTTTAATTCCCTGCTGGCTTACCATTCTCCGCGCCTGAGAACGCAGATCAAGAAGCTTCATGTTTGGCGTGTCTGTAATCCAAAGCGGCGCCTCGTAAATAAGCCCTGCCGCATCCGTGAGGTTCTTGAAATCAGACGGCTTGAGCATACCGGTTCTAATGGTTTGGCTTCCTATCCGTGCCTCGCTTGCAATTAAGCGTTGCATGAGCGCCATGGCAGACATTTCGAGTGTAAATATGCCGACGGGGACTTTTTGTCGGATCGATATGTTGGCGGCCATGCTCAGTGCAAGTGCCGTCTTGCCGACCGACGGCCGCGCGCCAATGATAATAAACTCAGAGTCTTGAAAACCGCTGAGCATATTGTCCAGCGCAGGAAAGCCGCTTGGAATACCGGTGTAGTTGTCTCGTGTATGATAGAGCTTCTCTATGGCTTCAACGGTTTTTTCAACGATGTCGCGTGCTTTTTGAAAGCTTGAGGTATTCTGGCTTTCCGCGATGTCGAAGATTTTCCGTTCCGCGTCTTCAATGACGTAACGGCTTTCCCGCGTGTCATCAAAGGAATCTGCAATTATTTCCTGGGATATGCGAACCAGCTTTCTGCGGATGCTTTGCTCACGAACAATACGCGCGTAGTACTCTACGTTTGCGCTGGTGGGAACCGAAGAGGTAAGCGATGAAATATAGCCTGCCCCGCCTACCGCCTCCAGCGCGCCCTCGCTTTTGAGCTCTTGCGTGAGCGTGATGAGATCTATTTCTTCACTTCGCTCGGAAAGAGCGAGGATTGCCTGAAAGATCCGCGTGTGGGCGTTCCGGTAAAAGTCATCAGCGCGAAGATAGACAAGCACCCTCCCCAGCGCGTCCGGATCAAGCAGGACGGCCCCCAACGTAGCCACTTCGGCATCATTATTGTGGGGCGGGACCTTGTCCTTCAGCGGTGCCGATGCCATATTCCGATCCGACTACTCTTCCAGATCTTCCTCATCTTCAGATTCTTCCGAAGCCCCTTCCGCGGTCTCTTCCTCAACTGCCGGCTCGGCGGCCGATTCTGTTGCGACCTCTTCTACCGCTTCTACTGCTTCTTCCGCCGGGGCTACCTCTGCGCTGCTCTGTGCAGAAGCCGCCTCAGTTTTGGGCGCCTGTTCCGGCTTGGTTTTTGCGCCGCTCTTTGCTTTTGGCTCGTTTTCCGGCCGGACAGAAACTACCAGCTCTGCTTCTTCATCCCCGTACAGCTTTATCCGAACCGTATGGTTGCCGGTAGTTTTAATGGTACCTTCCGGGATATCCACCCGGCGGCGCTCCACGGTAATTCCGGCCTGCTCAAGCTTATCTACAATGGTGGCACTTGTAACAGAGCCGAACAACTTGCCGTTTTCACCCGCGCTCATGGTAATGACCATGGGACTGGCTTCAATCTGTTCGCGGGTTGTGCGTGCACTGGCTCGCTTTGTTTCCCGGCGCTGCTCTATGGCTGCGCGGCGGCCTTCAAGTTCTGCAAGATTCTGCCTGTTATAAGGAACCACCAGTCCCCGGGGAACCAGAAAATTGCGTGCGTATCCACGCGCGACGTCGCAAATATCTCCTTCTTCTCCGAGGCTTGGAACGTCCTTGTAAAGAATCACCTTCATAGTGGACCCCTATCTCCTTTCAAATCTATTGTAATTTATCCAAATTTCCGATACACCAAGTCCCGGAATTCCAACGGCCACAAGCACATTCAGGCCGGGCACAAGTATTAAAATTATCAGACCTACGCCAATAAACATGCGTACGCCCCTGGACATATTATACTTATCCAGTACATGCCACAGAATGCCAATTCCTTGCATACCGTATAGAAACAGCATTACAAGAGCAGCATTCCACACCGGGTAGCGAAACACTCCCAGCCCGCTGACTGCATCAAGCAGCACCCCGGCCCACGGCACCAAAAGCGCCCACACAGCCCACGGAGGCAACACAAAGCGCTCAAGCCGCGGAACGCTCACATTCTTCCGGAAAAACCGCGTGGCGAGTAACCGTGCAGCATACCAGTTTCCTGCAAGCACTACAGCGAAGCCAAACACGTAGCTTGACAGAATCAGCTGTGTGGCCATGCGCAGCAGTTGCTGCATTGCTTCCGGAGGCGCGGGGACGCTGTCCCCTGTGGCTGCCCCGGATGACTGCGCAACAATTTGTTCCGCATGCTGTAGCTGAGCCTGCAGCGCCTGCGTGAACAGGTCACTTTGGCCCAGATAGATCACCACCGGAATACTTACAATTCCTGCCGTCACGGCCACCGCAAGAAAGCGGTACAACCGCCGATATCCGTCCAGGCGCGGTGTTGACAACACGTAAAGTCCCCCCATGAACAGAACCGGCATGAAAAGCTCCAGCAGCATAAGTCCTGCACTGAGCTCCAGCCCCTGGACTCTGGAGAACTGGATCAGTTTGGTAGCGAGCACCAGAACCAACGTGATGCCGCATGCTATGGCATACCACTCCTCGCCGCGCCGAAGCATTAAAAGCTCAAGCGGAATCAGGAAGGCCATCACCAGGACCGGCGACTGGTAGAAGAGGGTTGCGATTGCCGCAAACCCGGCAGCTTCAATCCATGTTCGTCGGTCAGCCAGATCTATCATGTGAACACCCGACGGTGTCTCCTTCTTTAGCCCATGGGAAGAAGAGCGAGATACCGCGCTCTCTTCACTTCACGTATCAGCTTCCGCTGGTTCTTTGCCGATGTACCGGTAATCCGCCGCGGCAGAATTTTCCCTTTGTCGGTCACAAAGCGTCGCAGTATTTCCGGATGCTTGTAATCAATGGTAAGGTTTTGCGTCTTAATCTTGTCTACTTTCTTCCGGAAATAGACCTTACCGCGCCCGCGGTAGCCACCGCCACCGCGATCATCGCGTCCGCCACGGTCTCCACCGCGATCATCACGACCGCCACGGTCTCCGCCTCTGTCGCTACCACGGTCTCCACTGCGGTCATCGCGTCCGCCACGGTCTCCGCCTCTGTCGCCACGGTCATCTCTACTGCCGCGCTCTCCGCCGCTTCCGCGGTCTTCTCTGGGGCGGCTTGCCGCAGGGGCACTCGTATCCTGTTGTGTTTCTTCTTTCTTATCTTCGTCTGACATCTTGTCCTCCTCGGTATACGTCCGGCCTGGGCTCAGAACGGCACATCGTCTTCAAAGCTTTCCGGTGACTCCGACGAGTCCGCCCCGCCCGAGCTTCCACGGTCATATCCGCCGGCACTACCGCCGCCGGTATTTCCGCCACCGCCGCCTCCGCCGCCGCGGCTGCCAAGAAGCTGCACATCGGTGACAAAAATTTCCACCTTGCTCCTGTTTTGGCCATCCTGTTCCCACCGGTTCTGCCGAAGCTCACCCTCTATGGCTACCTGCGTTCCTTTTGTCATGTATTTCTGAAGCGCTTCGCCTCTGCGTCCCATCAGGGCACAGTCAAAGAAATTTGCTTCTTCCGTCCAGTTGTCTCCGACTTTCCTACGATAGTTGTTGGCAATGGAAAAACGGCAAATAGCGGTGCCGCTGTTACTGTAGCGCAGCTCAGCATCGCGAGTGAGTCGACCGACAAGTACTACGCGATTAATATCTGAGGCCATAACTACTTATCCTGTCTCACCATCAGGAAGCGGATGAGCTCATCTTTGAGTTTGAGGGTGTCCTCTGTCTGGTGTGCTATCTCAGGTTCCATCTCTACCACAAACAGGTAGTAGTGCCCCTGAGTTTGTTTGTTGATGGGATAGGCAAGCGTCCGCTGGCCCATATCGTCTTCTTTTACGATTTTTCCCCCGAGAGTTGTCAGTTCCTGTCTTACGGTGTCTTTGCCGCTGGAAAATGCGTCTTCTTCGGGGCGAAAGACGCACACGGCCTCATAGGTGCGCATTGTATCCTCCTCGTGGACTACTCGACCACCGGTCAGAACACGAACGCCCAGCCAGTGGTAAAGAGGTTCACAAAAACTACCACAAGCAGTACGCTCTGTCAAGTGAAGCCCCAACCCTACCGATGATTCATAGAGACAGCAATGGCCACCAGAACGAACTATGATGACAACATCTTTTACATTCAGACAATAATCAAGACGCTGAAATCAGCAGTAACCCTTGACGTGGACGGGGAGTACTTCCGCGACAAGGTGGTTGAAGATATTTTCTTTGTCGATGGGATTCTCCTTAGAATCTTGACCTCGCTCCGGGACAATCCGCACCTTATTCACCGCGTTGACTATCTGCGATCGCTATTGCGGGCAAAGACCGCATTTGTTGAGTTTCTCGATGACCTCATTGAGGCCAAAACCGGGCTTTCAACAGAGCTTACCGCTTACATGGCAAAATTGAAGAACTGCCGAACTTCCAACCGAAAAGACATTGCGGAGATTCACACGCTTCTTTCCAACGGCGACAGTGTGGAACCTGCGGAGGACCTGGTTTCTCAGGAGGAGTTTCGTTTTCTTCTTGAAGATCAAGAGGAAGCAGACGAAGAAGAACCGTAGCAACTCCTACCCCAGCACCGCGCTCAACTGAGAAGCATGAAGCACGGGCGAGCTGCTTTTTTCCAGCCACTCCGGTCGGACATAGCCCCACGCGGCGAGATAGCACGTAATACCTAATTGCAACGATGCTTCAGGTGAGAGAAGGTGGTCCGGTTGATCATCCACAAAGAGCGCGTGCGCGGCATTCGCCGCGTTCATCCGTTCGGTGATAACCTCCTCTTTGGTCTGTCCAAGCGATGTAATGATCCGATCTTTCGGCCACGCGATCCGACTACCGGAAAGAATTTCTGCAATAAGGTCGGACTGCTTGGTGGAGAGAATGAACACCTCCTGCCGTTTGACAGCTTCGCGTATAACCGGCTCCACTTCAGGATAGATACGGTTCAAATGGATCCAGTACTCACGCAAGTTGCCGACCAGTTCCTGACGCACACGGTAGATTGCTTGTCTATACTGCTGCATGCGTTCGGCTCCCCGGGCTGAAAGGGCAGCATCAAACTCCTGTTGACTGCAGATCTCCCGTCCGGCTGTGATGTACTCCTGAAGAAGAAGAAAATCCTCTCCGTTGCGAATGAAAGGCCGCATCCGGTAAAATGCATCTCTTCCGGTCACACTGCATCTATCCGGATCCGTTCCCGTAGTGAGTCTTGTGTATGCAATCTCAGAACTTACAAATCCCTCCAGTGCCGAGTCGCAAATAACACCGTCAAAATCAATGAAGTAGAGCGTGCTGTCCTTTCCCATTGTCCCTCCGAAGCATGGCAATTGTAGCCGAAAAACGCGCCTCTGACAAAAGCACGGGTTGAAAACGCAAAGATCATTGACCCACGGTGCATTAGCCACTATGGTTAGCAATAGCCCATGACCGATCCTGACAGAACCCGAACAGCAGAGAAAATCCAGCAATTCATTGCCAGGGCCGGCTGGCTCGAATCCGTGGACGGTGTGACGTTTCTCGCCGCCGGTGAATACAATGAAAACTACATTGTTTATTCACGGCGCAAGCCCTTTGTGTTCCGCATTAACCACGGAAGCCAGCTTGGACAGGCCGATCAAATCGGATACGAGTTTCGCGTTCTTACGGCGCTGGCCGAAAGCGGTGTCACGCCCCTTCCCTATGCAGTAGAACGGAGCAGCGCCGAGTTTCCCCGGGGAGCGCTGCTCATGGAATACCTTCCCGGCGAGCCTCTCGACTATGTGCGTGATCGAGACAAGGCCGCTTATATTTTCTCGCGGGTTCACTCCTGCCCGCTCACCAATGATCTTTTGATCCAGCAGAATCCGGTTGCCGATATTGCGTCTGAAAGCTATGCGCTGGTATACCGCTATCCCGATCACCCCATGGAATACGAACGGAAAGTCATACTTAATTACCACGATCACATAGTGGAGTTAGGAGATAAATACGCGGATGCGTTCCGTGAAGAGCCGCTGTGCATTGTCAATACGGAGGTCAATTCAGGAAATTTTCTTATTCGTGATGATTCATGGAAACTTGTTGATTGGGAAAAGGCCGTTGTCTCAAGCCGATATCAGGACCTGGGACACTTTCTGGTACCTACCACCACGCTGTGGAAAAGCAATTACACCTTTGACCCGGAGGCAAGAGGTGCTTTCCTGCGCGCTTACGCGGCAGAACTCTCTTCTCCGCCGCCCTTTGATACACTGGATCGGCTGACCTCAGTCCTTGAGCGTACCATTCTCCTGCGCGCCCTTTCCTGGTGCCATATGGCGTACTATGAGTACACTACCTCCGATAGAGCGCTCAAGAACGAGGTCACCTTTTCAACTATCACCGGCTATCTCAAAGAAATTGACAGGTTTCTTGCCCATGAATGAGAGCGGCACGGACACCAAAGGACATCCTCGGTTCAGCGTTATTATTCCGGTGTACCGTGAAGGAATTGCGCTGAGAAGATGTCTTGACCAGCTTTCTCACGTTCGCCGCATCCAGGAGGCGGAGATCATTGTGGTGGACGGCGATGAGGGAACTACGGTTCAGTCAAGCCGCCCGAGTCCACTGCCTTTCCGGCTCGTTGTCACGCCTCCCGGGCGCGGCAGGCAGCTGAATGCCGGCGTCCGGCTTGCGCGTTCTCCCCGGCTTCTCTTTCTTCACGCGGACACCCGGCTGGTTCCGGACGCACTTTCCCTGGTGGAACGTGCACTTTTCACGTTTGAAGCGGGAGCCTTTGACTTGCGTATTGAGTCCCACAATTACTGGGTAAAGACCGTAAGTGTAGTAGGCGGCATTCGCTCACGGATCTCACGAATCCCGTATGGTGATCAGGTTCATTTCATACGGCGGGAAACACTTTTCAGGATGGGCCTGTTTCCCGATATTCCTCTCATGGAAGATGTTGCACTCATGACGTGCCTCAAACATCACGGCATTCCCATTAAGATACTGAAAACATCGGCCTATACCTCAGACCGCCGTTACCGTGAGGATGGTGTTTTTCGAAGGACGCTGGGCAATTGGGCTATCCTGCTCGCGTACCGGGCCGGTGTGCCGCCGTGGCGGCTTGCCAAACGGTATGAGTCAAGATGGCGGGTTACCCGCAGGGAGTCAGCGTGAGCGGAAACGGGGCACACCGGCCCCGCCCGGGCGGGGAACCGGGAAGCGGGTGGGATGACCGGCTTCCGGACGGGGAAGCCCGCCTTGTGGTCTTTTTCAGGGCACTGGCGCCCGGGCGGGTGAAGTCACGCCTGGCGGCGGAACTCGGTTCTAGAACCGCGTGCGGCCTCTACCGCGCCATGCTGGAAGACATGGCCGCTCATCTGGCGATCCTTCTTGCAAATATGCCGCGAATTCAAATCCTTCCGTTTGCTGACCGACGTGCGCCCGCAACGCTTCTTTTCTGGCCAGAGGCGCATATCCAGAACGGTGCAACACTGGCCGAACGGATGCGCAACGCCTTTGACCTCTGCTTTGCCTCCGGCTCCGGTCCGGTCCTGCTCATCGGAACCGACATCCCGGGCCTCACCTGGGACGTGCTTCTGGAACTCCTTACTTCCCTGGCCACCCACGAGGGATGCATTGGTCCGGCAGCAGACGGCGGCTATTACGCCATAGGATTTACCCGTGACGCGTATCGCCCTGAAGCCCTGACCGAGGCGGCAGACCCAGGAGACGGCGAGACAGAGCTCTTCCGCACCGCATCGCGCCTCATGGCTGCCGCAGGCGCCCGTGTGCATCATGGTCCCGTGCTTCAGGATGTGGACACGCTTCGCGACCTTGACCGCGCGCTTCGCAGCATGGAAGTTGGCCCGCCTTCCTCGCAAACCTCGCATCTCTGGAACTTTGTGACCAAATTCCGTATCTTGAAGCAAAGTGAGTAAGCCAGAAGGACACAGATATATGCGACTGAGAAAGACAAAGATTGTCTGCACCCTCGGGCCGGCCGTTGATGATCTGGAGAACGTGAAAGCACTGCTTCAGGCCGGAATGAACGTCGCCCGCTTCAATTTCTCCCACGGCACACATGAAGAGCACGCTTCCCGCCTTGCCAGGCTCCGAAGGGCGTGCGCTGAAACAGGGATCCCTGCGGCGGTCCTCCTGGATACAAAGGGACCGGAAATCAGGACCGGGGACATTGAGGGTGGAGGCTCAATAAGTATCACCATAGATGACACCATCGTCCTCACTACCCGAAAGGTCCCAGGCAGCGCCCAACGCCTCTCCATCTCCTACAGAGAACTTCCCGGTCAGGTTGGGCCGGGCAAACACATTTTCATAGCGGACGGGCTCATTGATCTTGAAGTGGAGTCCGTTTCCGGCACAGATATTACGTGCGTTGTGAGAAACGGCGGAACATTTGGCAGCCGCAAGAACGTGAACGTTCCCGGTGTGCGCGTCTCCCTTCCGGCAATAACGCAGAAGGATCGTGCTGATATTCGATTTGCCGTGGAGAACGATTTTGACTTCATTGCCGCCTCATTTATCCGCAAACCGGAAGATGTAACGGAAATCCAGCAGTTGCTCCAGGACGCAGGGTCACCTATTCGCGTCATAGCCAAGATTGAAGACCGCGAAGGCCTGGACAACATAGATGAAATCATAAGGGTTTCCGGCGGAATCATGGTGGCACGGGGAGACCTGGGAGTTCAGCTTTCAACGGAACAGATACCGCTCGCTCAGAAACGCATCATAGACAAGTGCAACCGGCAGAACAAACCGGTGATTACCGCGACACAAATGCTCGACTCCATGATTCACAATCCAAATCCCACCAGGGCGGAGCTCACAGATGTGGCAAACGCCATTTTTGACGGGACTGATGCGGTTATGCTTTCCGGTGAAACCGCCAGCGGGAAATTCCCCATACGCAGCGTGGAAACCATGAGCCGTATCGCGCTTACCGTAGAGTCTTCACCGGAATACATTGAACGCTGCAACCAGGCCATTCAGACGTATGAAAGCGCACCGGAAATTGGACAGGCCGTGGCAAAGGCCGCCTACGAGGTGGCCGCACAGGTGGAAGCCGCGGCCATTGTGACTCCAACCCTGCGCGGAAACACACCGCGCATGCTCAGCCGCTACCGGCCTGAACCGCCGGTCATCGCAGTCACCACCTCCGCTGTATCGTACAGGCAGCTTTTATTGCACTGGGGAGTCTACCCGCTCCTTGCAGAACACGTGAACGATTCCGAAATGATGATCCAGAACGCGCTGAGTCTTGCTATGAAGGGCAAGTACATTAAGCGGCTTGACCGCGTGGTAACCGCCGCGGGTATTCCGGTGAACTCTCCCATTCCCATGAACACAATTAAGGTGCACTTCATGGGCAACATCCTGAACAGGGGGCACCGCGGTTTTGGGGGCGTGTGCTCCGGCAATATTGTGCGGGCGGAAAACTTTGAGGAAGCCGTCCTTAGATTAAAACGGGACGGTACGGAGATCCTTCTGGCCAAATCGCTTGAAAAATCGCACCGTCATATTCTTGCCGACATACGCGGTGCAATTCTGGAAGAACAGTCGTTTATCTCCCCGGAAGATATCAAGCGGGAAAACCCGGACATTGTGGTCATTGCCGAGGTTCCGGATGCGATCTCTCAATTTGAGGACAACCAAATTGTCAGTCTGGATGGAGATGAGAAGATCATCTACGAAGGAATCCTGGAAGACTGAAGAACCCTTTTCATTTTCCAAAAAGAATCATACATTAATGTCAGCTCTCGCCGCGTTTTCTACCATTGAGTAACAAGTGGCACCAGAGGGTATGCTGATCAAGGAGCCTCAGTCTATGGCGAATGCAGAGGACACGCTCTCCTACCGAAGCAAATTTGAAGAACTCTCCCTGCTTTTTGAAATCTCCCAGATTCTTGACCAGAGCATGGACCTCAAACTGGTGATTCAGCCGGTGCTAAAGGCCGTTACGGATCAGCTTGATATGCTGCGGGGGACCATTACGCTTCTCAACCGTCAAACCGGGGAGATATTTATAGAGGCGGCATACGGCCTGTCTCAGAGTCAGCGGGAAAAGGGGCGCTACCGACTTGGAGAAGGGATAACCGGAAAAGTGGTTCAGTCCGGTAGACCGCGCATCATACCGCGCGTATCTGAGGACCCGGCGTTTCTCAACAAGACCGGGGCCAGGAAAGGTCAAATACAGAAGGATATCTCCTTCATTTGCGTTCCCATCAAGATAGGAAATGAAACCATCGGCGCGTTTAGCGTGGACCGCTACTACGCGCCGCAGGAGCAACTGGAGGACGACGCACGCGTGATTTCCATCATCTCTTCCCTCATAGCGCAGGCCGTGAAAATCCGGCAGAGCGTTATGGAAGAGAAACGCCAGCTAATGGAGGAAAACACGCGTCTATACCAGGAACTGCGCGCGCGGTTTAAGCCGTCAAACATCATCGGGAATTCCACCGCCATGCAAAACGTCTTTGACATGGTGGCACAGGTTTCCAGGAGTGAGGCCACGGTGCTTATCCGGGGAGAGAGCGGCACCGGCAAGGAACTGGTCGCACAGGCCATTCACTATAACAGTCTGCGCGCTGCAAAACCGTTTATAAAGGTGAACTGTGCCGCCCTGCCGGAAACGGTCATTGAGAGTGAGCTCTTCGGCCATGAGAAAGGCGCGTTCACCGGAGCCATTAGCACCAGAAAGGGACGCTTTGAACTGGCTGACGGCGGGACGATTTTTTTGGACGAGATCGGAGACCTCTCCCCCACCACCCAGATCAAATTATTGCGGGTGCTGCAGGAGAAAGAGTTTGAACGTGTGGGGGGAAATCAAACCATCCGCGCAAATGTCCGCGTTATCACCGCCACTAACCGGAACCTGGAAGAGCTCATGGAAGAAAATGTGTTCCGGGAAGACCTTTACTACCGGCTCAACGTCTTTCCTATCCACCTTCCGCCTCTTCGGGACAGAAAGAGCGATATACTCCTTTTAGCCGACCATTTCATTGAAAAGTACGCCGCCAAGAATCACGTGACCATCAGGCGCATATCCACCCCGGCCATCGACCTGTTGATGAACTACCACTGGCCCGGAAATGTGCGTGAACTTGAAAACTGCATTGAGCGTGCTGTGCTCTTAAGTGTTGATGAGGTGATCCACTCCCATCACCTGCCGCCGAGCCTTCAATCGGCGGAGTCCACAGACACTCAGGTGACCGGCTCCCTGCAGGAAGCGATGGACAACGTAGAGCGCGAGCTTCTGATGGACGCGCTAAAGTCAGCGAAGGGGAACATGGCAAAAGCGGCGCGCCTGCTGCAGATAACCGAACGGATCATGGGTCTGCGCATACGCAAACACGGTATTGATCCGCGACATTTCCGCACGCACAGGTAGGATCTGGCTCTGCAAGCTACGAAATTGTAGGTAATCGCTCTCTGTCCTACGCCGGCCAAACATCGACTTGACCTGCCCTGTAAAAACCTTTACCGCGTAACCTTTTCTGTTTGAAAGAATTACCTTTTCCCTCCTTCGATCGCGTCGGGACATGGCACCAAACTTGCATTACCTCCGTTGCAAGCTAACTTCTAGGAGGTTCCGAGTGTTGAACAAGAAAGCTCTCTTACTCGTTGTAAGCATCCTGCTCCTCTCTGGTGGCGGGAGTCTATTTGCCCAGAATGCCACCACACAGCAAACGCTTGATCTCTACGGACAGGCGTTTGACATGATCTGGCTCATCCTTGCTGCAGCGCTGGTATTTTTCATGCAGGCAGGATTTGCCATGGTGGAAACCGGTCTCACCCGGGCCAAGAACGCCGGCAACATCCTTATGAAGAACCTGATGGATTTTTCAGTAGGCGCCGTAGCGTACTGGGCCGTTGGCTGGGGACTCATGTACGGCGCTTCCGTGGCAGGGCTTTTTGGAAGCGACCAATTTTTCCTTTCAGGCGCAACGGCAGCTACTTACCGTGACTGGATGTTTCAGGTGGTGTTTGCCGCTACCGCTGCTACCATTGTCTCAGGCGCTATGGCCGAGCGCACCAAGTTTACCGGCTATCTGGTTTACAGCGTCTTTATTTCAGGTCTCATCTACCCCATTTCCGGCCACTGGATCTGGAACGGCGGCTGGCTGGCGCAAATAGGATTCCACGATTTTGCAGGAAGCACGGTTGTTCACTCTGCAGGCGGTTGGGCCGCACTTGTCGGCGCCATCCTGCTTGGCCCGCGCAAGGGAAAGTACGTTAAGATTAACGGAAAGGTTAAGGTTAAGGCTATTCCGGGGCACAATATGCCGCTGGCCGCCCTTGGCGTATTCATCCTCTGGTTTGGCTGGTACGGCTTTAACGCCGGAAGCACCCTCTCCGGCACAGACCTTACCATTGCCCATGTGGCAACAACCACTACGCTTGCCGCAGCAACCGGCGCGATTGGAGCCATGCTTACCTCATGGATCTGGTTTGGGAAATCTGATCCGAGTATGTCCCTCAACGGAGCCCTGGCGGGGCTGGTAGGTATTACCGCCGGCTGCTGGGTTGTGAATCCGCTTGGAGCGGTCATCATTGGCGCCATTGCCGGTATTGTGGTAGTGCTATCCGTTGAGTTTGTCGACAAGGTGCTTCATATAGATGACCCGGTTGGCGCTATCTCCGTTCACGGCGTTGCCGGTGTCTGGGGTACCCTGGCGGTGGGTCTCTTTGCAGACGGCGTAAACTCGCCCGATATTGTCGGATTGTTTTACGGCGGCGGTCTTGCACAGCTGGGCGTACAGATTGTCGGCATCGCGGCCGTATTTGCCTGGGTGGCAGGGGCAGGGCTCATTCTATTTGGACTCCTGAAGGCGGCCAACAATCTCCGTGTCAGTGAGACTGAAGAGTTGATGGGTCTGGACCTTGGAGAACACAACATGGAGTCCTACAGCGGATTCCAGATCTTCAGCAATATGTAAGGAGCGCATCATGAAACTGATAATTGCCTACATTCAGCCGCACAAGCTGAATGACGTCAAGGAAGAACTGTACAAGTCTGAAGTGTTTAAAATGTCCGTCACCAACTCCCTCGGGTGCGGTCAACAGAAAGGATACACGGAGTCCTACCGCGGTGTGGATATTGAGGTAAACCTCTTGAAGAAGACCCGCATAGAGATAGGCGTGAACGACGACTTTGTACAAACTACAATTGATGCCGTCATCCGGGGGGCCCGCACGGGCGAGATTGGAGACGGGAAGATCTTTGTCCTGCCGCTTGAGAATTGTATTCGTATAAGAAGCGGTGAAACAGGCAACGAAGCTATCGGATAGAATCACGCGGTGTCCGGGCGCTACCACAGCTCCCGCGCCGCGGCATAATACTCTTTTCGCCGCCCGTGCGCACAGGGTAGAATGACCCGGATGAGTACGGACGGCGGGTTTTTTTCCAGCATACCGGGTGAACAGCAGCTTGCATCACTCTGCCCGGAAGTCGATGTAGAACACCTCAAACGCTACCGTGCGGAGTTCCCGGAGCGCTACTTCACGGGATTCCCCCGCAGCACCCTGGCAGCTCACGCGCGGGCCGTTTCCCGCCTCCTTTCCGGCACAACATTTCAGCTTATGTTTGACCGGCTTCCAGACGGCGTGGTAACGGTCACTGTTTTTGCCTATGACTATCCCGGCGAGTTTTCCATATTAACGGGCCTTCTTTCCGCAACGGGGTTCAACATCATCTCCGGAGATATTTACACTTCTGCCCGCGTAATCGGAGAGCCAGACGACCAGGCAGTCCGGGAGCAGTTTCGCCGCCGCATGTACGCGCGCTATCATGCTATGCGCCCCATGCGTCGGCCATCGAGCCGGACACCGCGCGCACGCTTGATTATAGATACCTTTACCGGCGAGCTTTCTCGGGACGTGGACGAATGGATTGCCGAACTTTCCGCTAAGATGGAGACCTTCATGGATCTTTTGAACCGCAACAGCGAGGAGGCGCTCCTTGAAGCAAAGCGGAAAATGAATGAAGAAGTAGCACGTGCCCTCGGAGAAAATGTGATTGACTCAGACCGCGCGCTGCATCCGGTAGAGGTAAGTGTTGACACCGTCCCGGAAAAGTTCACGCGCATGAGCGTGGTCGGCCAGGATACTCCTTTCTTCCTTTACGCGCTCAGCGCCGCGCTCAGCCTGCATGACGTTTCCATTGAACACGTGCAGATCAGGACAAGGGGCAAACAGATAGAGGACCAGTTTGAATTTGTAGATATCGACGGGAGACCGCTCAAAGATCAACATCGTATTAACCAGCTGCGCCTCTCCGTGGCGTTCACCAAGCAGTTTACCTATTTTCTTGACAGATCACCGGACCCGCATAGCGCGCTGGTGCGATTTGAACGTCTCATTCAGGATTTTCTTGAGTTTTCCGAGCGCGGACAGGTACAAAGCCTCCTTTCCAGTCCCAACGTGCTGCAGGATTTGGCCCGCCTTCTTGGCGCGAGTGATTTTCTCTGGGAAGACTTCATACGCATCCACACGGAGGAAATTCTCCCTCTCCTGGAGACAAGCGGAGAACAGCAACTTCTCAGTCATGAGCCGCAAGAGGTTGCCCCCGCACTGCAGAAACGGCTTGAATCGGTTTCCGACAATGCGGCACGCAGAAGAATCATAAACGATTTCAAGGATCAACAGACCTATCTCATAGATCTGGATCACATCTTAAACCCGGACCTGGAGTTTTTTTTCCTGAGCTCACGGCTGACCGCCGTTGCCGAAGCCATTGTGCGCGAGGCAGTCAATCTGGTGTGGGAAGAGACAACCGCGCGCTACGGCAGGCCAAGAACGGTTGCCGGACTGGACGTCCCCTATGCAATTCTGGGACTCGGCAAACTGGGTGGAGAAGCACTGGGTTATGCATCTGACATTGAGCTCCTTTTTCTCTACAGTGACAGCGGCACCACATCCGGCCCGGAGTCCGTCTCCAACGGAGAGTTCTATTCCCGCCTTTTCTTTGACGCGGTAAACGTCATCGAGACAAAGCGCGAAGGGATTTTCCAGGTGGACCTGCGGCTGCGGCCTTACGGCAGTGCGGGTCCGATTGCTTCAAGCCTCGCGCACTTTCTCACCTATTACAGAACGGAAGCTTCCAGCCTGGAAAAACTTGCGCTTGTCCGCATGCGCTGGTTTGCCGGCGATAAAGAGCTGGGACGGCAAATTGAGCATATTCGTGATGAGCTCATCTACGCGGCAGACAGCATTGACACCCAGGAGTTGAAGCGGCTGCGCGCTCTCCAGCTTAAGGATAAGAGCCAGCCCGGAAAACTTAACGCAAAATTCAGCCCCGGCGCCCTGGTGGATCTGGAGTACAGCGTTCAAATTCTTCAGGTAATTCTGGGAAGATCAAACGTAAGGCTGCGCACCCCGCGCATCCATCAGGCACTTGAAGAAATGGTTGCCGCCGGTGAGATAAACCAGGATGAAGCGCGCCAGCTCATTCAGGCGTATCGGTTCATGAGAAACCTGATAAACGGGCTGCGCATGCTGCGGGGAAATGCGCGGGACCTCTTTCTTCCTGAAGTGGACAGCCTGGAATACCTCCATCTGGCCCGCCGCACCGGCTACAGCGGTCGCGGGGAGCTCTCCCCTGCCGAGCAACTCCATCTGGAATTTGAGACACGTACGGCGGAAGTTCGCGCATTTGTGGAAAAACAGCTCGGCCGTGACGCCATTCCGGGCAATCCTATGGGGACCATTGCGGACCTGATTCTCTCTGACGCAATGGAAACAGAGCGGGCCGCCGCCATCCTTCACGGCGGCGGCTTCCAGAACATCCCGCGCAGCCTGGAAGATTTCCGCCGCATGGCAAAAAGCGGCGTGCAGCGCTACCTCTTTGCGGAACTGGCGCTTCTGGCGTGGGACATCCTGAAGAACATTCCGGATCCGGATATGGCGCTCAGCAACTGGGAACGCTTTGTCACCTCAATAGTTAACGCCGTGGAACACTTCTCATCACTCCAATCACAGCCGAGACGCCTTGATATTCTGCTTAACATCTTTGCAGGAAGCCAGTTCCTTTCCGATACGCTCATTCGCAATCCGGATTTCCTTGAATGGACCACTTCACCCCATATTGTCCGTAGGCCGCGCAGTGAAGCGGCGCTCCGCCACGATCTTGCGGAAATTCGCCGAACCGCCCCGTCTGAAGATCACTGGCTGAACGGACTGCGGCGTTTTCGAAAACGGGAAATCCTGCGCATCGGAACGCGTGATATCTGTCTTGGGGTGGAAATTTCTGAAATCACCTCGGAGCTTTCCGCCCTTGCCCGCGTGATTGCAGACGCCGTACTTACGTCTGTATGGGACGAGCTTGATCCGGAAGGAATATTCCGCAACCGCTTTTGCGTGATGGCGTTTGGCAAGCTGGGCGGAGCTGAGCTGAACTACAGCTCAGACATTGATCTTCTGGGCGTGTTCATAGAGGGAGATGTTGCGCGGAAGACGGACCAGGCGATGTATGAAGAAGTATTGAAACGTCTGCGGACAGGCCTCTCCGCCCATACCGAGGAAGGATATCTCTACCGGGTGGATTTCCGACTTCGCCCCTTTGGCACTTCAGGACAGCTTGCACACGCCACAGATGCCATTGTGCGCTATTACGCTGAATCAGCCTCATTGTGGGAGTTCCAGGCGTTGATGAAACTTTCCCCTATTGCGGGAAATCTGGAGGTGGGTCGCGCCTTCCTGGACCGCACATCGTCTCACTTTCTGCACCCCTGGGACAACACAGAAGTAGTGCGAACCATCCGGGAGCTGCGTGAACACGCCTCAGAACGCCAATCTCTGCTTCCATCCGGCATTAACGTAAAGACCGGTGTTGGCGGTATCCGGGATATAGAATTTCTGGTGCAGGGGCTGCAAATGATGAACGCCGCCGCTCATCCGGATCTTCTCACTGGTAATACGCTTGCCGCACTGGATCGACTTTCAATGCGCTTGATTCTTCCCTCGTCCGTGGTTGGGGAGTTAAAGAATAGCTACACGTTTCTCCGCCGCATCGAGCACTTCCTTCAAATATTTGAGGACAGGCAGGTCCACTCCATCCCGGCTGACGAGGAATCACGCGCCGCTCTGGCCAGGCGCATGAAGCGCGCTGAACACTTCTCCGGGGATTTTTATGAGGAACTTGACCGAATTTTGACGCAGGTGAGAGAGTACTTTAACGCGTATCTGGCTTCCGCGTGATTACTCTTGTGTACGGAAGCGCTCCATGATCTCCGGAAACTCATAGATAACCATGCCGCGGTCATCAACTTCCATACGAACGCGCGAGTTATCTACCATTCCCTGAATAAGTTCTTCCGCCTCATGCACGCCAAGCCCGGTCTCGATGATAATGTCCGACAGGGTGAGCCGGCCCTTCAGCTTAAATGCCAGTTTGAAAATCTCCGCCTCCATGCTGGCGCCTGTGTTCCGGCCGGTTGCGTTGTCTGCGTATCCGCCAAGAATGAAATCATCGTAACTGCGTCCATCAGGGAAACGGCCGTACTGGCCGCGCCGAAATGATCTGAAGAAGCCTGAACCCACGCGAAGTGCAAAGATGACAAAAAAGAACGGTATGAGGAAAAAGAATGGAAAGCCAAACCAGAAAAACAATGTTTGTCCCCTCTGTCCATAGTATACCGCTTTTCTCCGCTGTTTTAAAGAGCGGAAGATTCCTTCAAGGCAGAAGCAAAACTTCGATACGCTTCCATGTAGGTGTGGTACCGATCATTATAAATTTCATGTATATCCGCACGCGGAGCGTAGGAACTGCGGAACCTCACCAGCTCCAGAGACGCTTCCTCCACGCTTCCAAACTCTCCCAGACCGGTAAGCGCCGTGCACGCATTACCAAGCAGTTCTGCGTCTTCAATTTCCACAACGGAAACGGTCTTTCCGGTAATATCCGCCTTCATCTGGTTCCAAATGGCGTTCTTGGCTTGTCCGCCGCACGCCCGCAACTCTTCAATGTTGCACTCGTTTGCTTCCAGGATATCCACTGATTCTCGAACCGCATACCCAATTGACTCCACCACGGCGCGCCCCATTTCTGCAGACGCGTGGCTTGCGCCAAGTTCAATGAACATGCCGCGGCTGAACTCCCACGCCGCCCCCTGATGAATGGAGGGGAAAAACCACGGGATGTGGCGCGCAAACGGTACCGCACTGATTTCAGAAAGCATCTGCTGATAGGACACATCCCGCTGCCTTGAGATGGCTCGGTACCACTCAAAGATTCTGCCGGTGGATGCGAGAATGCCCGCCACATTATATGTTCCGCGCGCAATGTGCGGCAGTACCCGCAGCCGGGGATCGGAGACGCGGCGCACGGAACAGTGATTAATACCCTCGCTAGTTCCCGCCCGGTCACAGGTGCGACCCGGCTTTACCGTACCGGTTCCCACCAGGCTCATCAGAAAATCTGACCCGGCCGCAAAGACCGGCGTGTCCTCAGGAAGACCAAATTCTGCTGCCGCCTTTCGCGTCACTTTCCCAACTCGGTCCGCCGGGCGTACAAATGGCGGGAAAAGAGCGGGATCAAGGCCGTACGCGTCAATTTGCGATTCGTCCCAGATATAGCGTTGAAATTCCCGGGTCGGGGTGATGGTGCTCGCATTCCCGGTTAGCACGTAATTGATGTATTCCGGGCAGGAAAGAAAGCGCCGCGTGCGCTCAAATAGTTCCGGATGGTGCTGACGTAACCACGCCACTTTAGGCAGAAAGAACGATGGTTGATCCGCAAGCCGTTCGTCACGGCTGTCAAGCCAGAGGAGAACCGGCCGAATTGGCGTATCGGCGACGTCCATTGCAACAAGCGTGGGGCCGTTTCCGCTAATGGCAATTGCATTGCACGGAACATCACGTCTTCTCCGTGACGCAAGCGCCTTGATTCCGCGGAGCCAGCTTTCCGCATTCCACGTCTTTATGTCGTGCGGACTCTGAAGGATACGTTCCTGGTCACCCCAGAGGAGTGTTCCAGAAGCAGAAACAAGCCCTGCCTTTATTGATGACGTGCCTATGTCCATGCAGAGGATGTTCTCACGAGAGATTTCACTCACTCTATTACTCCCGGTATGACAGATGGGGATCCGCAGGTTCAGAAAACGCTACCACATAGCCTGGTAGGCGTCAACGATGCCTTTCAACGATCCCCTATTGTGGATATTATATAGGAAACCCACGCGTGCAAGGAGCCATAAACGTGAAAGCAGATTGCACTACGTCTCCACAGAGACATACCATATATCGGACTGTTTTGGTCCTGTTCATCTTTATTGCCGGAACAATGCCGCTTTTTGCCGGCGGCTCGGGAGAACAACCGGTCCAACCCTCGTACAGCGTTGCGGTCTTTGTCCCCGGCGTTGTAGAAGGAAGCCCCACCTATGAAATGCTGGTAGCCGGCGTGAAGAAGGCAGTCAGTGAGGCAGAAAACGTAAACCTGAAAGTGGTGGAAGGCGGCTTCAATCAGGCAGAATGGCCGCAGGGAATCACCTCACTGGCCGCCACCGGAAGTTATGACCTTATTGTCACGTCCAACCCGTCCATGCCGGAAATCTGTAATGAAGTGTCAAAAAGCTTTCCGGACCAGAAGTTCCTGGTCCTGGATGGTTACCTCACCGGCAACAAGAACATGTACACCGTTCTCTTCAATCAGCGCGAACAGGCGTTTCTGGTGGGCCACTTCGCCGGCCTGGTCACCACAAGCAGCATGAAGGGCGTTAACCGCGGGGCAAAAGTAGGCCTGCTTGCTGGACAGGAATACCCCATCATGAACAACGTCATTCTTCCCGGATTTGAACTGGGCCTGAAGACAGTGGACCCAAAAGGCAGCGTTGACTTCCGCGTGCTGGGCAACTGGTATGATGCGGGAAAGGCCACCGAGCTTGCAAACAGCATGATTGACTCAGGCAGCGATGTAATCCTCACTATTGCCGGCGGAGGAAATCAGGGGGTAATTACCGCTGCGCGCAATAAGGGAGCATACGTGCTCTGGTATGATACTGTGGGGTATGAACAGGCACCCGGTATCGTGATCGGCAGTTCCTATGTCCTCCAGGACAAAGCCGCGTATGAAAAGACAAAAGCCGCGATTGATGGTTCCCTTTCATTTGGGAATGCAATCATACTTGGCGTGAGAGACGGTTACGTGGGCTTTGATACGGAAAACCGCCTCTATACAAAGAACGTTCCGCAAGATGTGCAGGACGCGCAGGCAGCTATCATTGCCCGCATGAAGAGCGGTGACTTGAAGCTTGAAATGCCAACCACATTTTAGGCGTTGCAGGGAGTATTGGTCAAAGAGATGCCACAGACGGCTTTCCCCCCCATTGTATCGTTAAAAAACGTCAGCAAGCTCTTTGCGGAAAACGGTGTACACGCTGCGCGCGATATCAGCCTGGAACTGCATACTGGAGAGATCCACTGCGTCATTGGAGAAAATGGCGCCGGGAAATCTACGCTCATGCATATGCTCGCCGGTTACCTCTTGCCCGACTATGGCACCATCACCGTTGCCGAAGAGCGATTGCGCGGCGGTTCCACGCGGGAAGCGCTCTTACATGGTGTGGTGATGGTGCACCAGCATCCACCGGTTGCCGCCGGCATGCGCGTCTGGGAAAACATCGTTCTCGGACAGGAGCCTACCAGGAAAAAATTACTCAACCGGACTCGAGCCATACGCAAGGTAATGCAGGTGGTCGCCAACTGCGGATTCACCCTGGACGCCATGGCACCGGTGGAGACACTTTCTGCAAGCCAGGTCCATTTTGCCGCGGTGGTAGCCTCTCTGATGTGGAACCCGCGCGTCCTGATTCTGGACGAGCCGACAGCACCTTGCACGGAACCTGAAGTGGAAGTTCTGTTCAACCTGTTGCGCCGTCTTACCTCAGAGGGAGTGGCAATCGTCCTCATCACTCATAAACTGAAAGAAGTGATGGAAATTGCGGACTGGGTAACTGTCATGCGTCACGGTGAGCTAGTATCAAGCCTTCCCAAAGAGGAGACTGACCGCGCATCGCTCTCAGCCATGATGCTTGGAGAGAATTGCCAGGTAACTGATGTGGACGAGCGTCTTGCCTCTTCCGTTGCTATTGGCGCAGACGCGACACAGGAGAGTGTCCGGCCTCAGGCAGAGGACGCAGAGCCGGCACCGACTGCCGGGGATGCCCGGCTGGTACTGGACGAGATTACCCTGCGCATTGACGGGTTGCGCGTCCTTGACCAGGTGAGCCTTTCCGTTCACGGCGGAGAAATTGTGGGTGTGACCGGGATCCGCGAAAACGGGCTGGAATACCTGGAAGACATCATATCGGGAACGGTGGCTCCGGATGACGGTAGCGTCACGGTGGACGGGGAAGAGGTGAAGCATTTCTCTCCGCGTAGTTTCCGCGCACTGGGCATTTCTTACGTGCCCACGGACCGGCTGTTGCGTGGAGCAAGTCTGGACTCAACAGTAGAAGAAAATCTCATTTTACTGCGCCGCTCTCAGCTGCAGCGCGGCGGTGTGCTCAAACAACAGGAAATTGATGTGTTCACGCATGCGCTGAAGAAACGGTTTCGTATCACCGGGCCGCTTCACCAGCCCATGCGGCGCCTTTCCGGCGGCAACATTCAAAAGGTAATCCTCTCACGTGAGCTTTCTGATCCGCAAAAGGTAGTCATATTCTCAGAGCCAAGCTGGGGCCTGGACATTGCCAGCACTGAGATGGTGTATGAGGAAATTCGAGCCTTAAGAGAGGCAGGCTCTGCGGTAGTCCTGATTTCCGCAGACATAGATGAGGTCCTGAGCCTTTCAGACCGTATTGCGGTCATGTTCCAGGGACGGATCAGTACAATCCTGGCCGAAAACGCGCGCTCAAGAGAGCAAATCGGCAGCTTCATGCTTGGCATAGCCGGTTCCGATGAAGAGGAAGAAGAGGAAGAACCGGCACATGGTTAGACGCAGAAGTCCCTACGGCAACCTTACCGCAACATTCATTGCCATCGGCGCAGCCCTTGTGATCACCTTCATTCTGCTCAGCGTTGGAAGCAAAAACCCAGGCAAGGCAATTGGTGCGTTCTTTCTGGGTCCGTTTTCCAACACGTATTACCTGGGCAACATGCTGAACTCCGCCTCCGCGCTTATCCTGACAGGTCTGGGCGTGGGTCTGGCCTTTCGTGCGGGCGTTTTCAATCTGGGCGGAGAGGGGCAGGTTTACGTTTCCGCGCTGGCAACGACCATGATCCTCTTGCGGCTCCCCGCGCTTCCAGGTGTGGTGGGCGTAGTCATAGGAGTTCTTGCCGGATGCGCCGCTGGTGCACTCCTTGCCGGCCTTTCAGGACTGTTCAAACAGCTGTGGGGAACAGACGAGCTTATCACCTCCTTCTTGATCTCCGCCGCACTGGTACCCACGGTTGACTACCTTATTATTGGACCGCTCCGAAATCAGAAGAGCAACCTGCTCACCACAAAAGAGATTGCGTCCCAGTATCACCTGCTGCGGCTGCTTCCCCCTTCACACCTGAACCTTACGCTGATTATCGCGGTCCTCTCCGCGCTGCTCCTCTTTTTTATCCTCTACTACACCGTGTGGGGTTATGAACTGAGACTTACGGGCTTGAACCGGGAGTTCTCCCGCTACGGCGGCATTTCCATTGGTGTGTACACCGTCATGCCCATGGTTCTCTCCGGCGCACTGCACGGCGCAGCAGGAGCGTTCACCGTGATGGGCACCTATCATGCGAGCATTTCCGGCTTCACATCCGGTTACGGCTGGAACGGGATAGCCGTTGCGCTAATTGGAAGAAACAACCCGCTTGGCGTCATTCCGGCAGCGCTCATATTCACCTATCTGGCAGCCGGCGCAAACGCTGCGCTGTTGCACACGGACTTCACCTTTGAGCTGGGCGCCATCATACAGGCAGTGATCTTCTTCTTCATCACCGCACAGATCTGGGTACCACGCCTCTTCCCCTCACGAAAAGCGGAGGTGGATGCATGATTTACAACGCACTTGAAATCATGACTCCGCTTCTCATTGCCGGGCTTGGCGGGCTTTTTACGGAGCTTGCCGGCGTTCTCAACATTGCGCTGGAAGGCCTCATGCTTGCCGGCGCCTTTGGCGCAATAGTGGGTACGGCGGCCACCGGCAGCCTTTTGGCCGGCATCATATGCGGGGTGGGCGCCGCTACGCTTCTGGCAGCACTCTACGCCTACTTCACCACGCGGCTGCGCGCTAATATTTTCATTGCCGGACTTGCGGTAAACCTTTTTTCTGCCGGCGTCATTCCGTTCATTTCCACCGGACTCTACGGCACCAAGGGTGTGCTCAAGTTTAATGCCGTGGGTCAGATTCCCCACCTCTTTGGGCACGTCCAGGTGCATATTCCTATATTGCAGGACATCTTTTTTGGCCATAACGTCACCGTCTATCTGGCGCTGTTGCTGGTTCTCTTTGTCTACCTGATTCTTTACCGTACGCCGTTTGGGCTTCGTTTGCGCGCCCTGGGGAAGAACGAAGAACTGTTAACAAGCCGGGGACTGAGTCCGGAACGCTACCGAATATATGCCATTCTCATTTCAGGTGTAGCGTGCGGTCTGGCCGGTTCCGCGCTCTCTCTTAGACTTGGCGTCTATCTCCCAAACATCACTGCCGGCCGCGGTTGGATAGCGCTGGTAACCATCTACCTGGGCTATCGCCACCCGCTGGGCATCCTGGCTGCCGCGTTCTTCTTTGCGGTGATGGAAAGTTTGGCAGGAGCCGCACAGGGGCTGATTCACATTCCGGGAACGGTACTTCTTGGCGTACCCTACGCGGTTACGGTCATAGCGATGGTCATCTACTCCATAGTGCGCCACAACCGCTTGAGAAGGCAGCGTCTCTACCGATAGAGTGAAACCTCTTTCCCCAGGAGATCCGCCACCGCGGCCCGCACCCGCTTCGCTTCCGTATCAAAAAATGTGACAAGCTCCGATGCAGCACTGGTCACCGGACCCAGGTTCAAATTTCCTGACGTGCCGGTTGCGGTTCGTGCACGGAGCGCCTGTTCGGGATCACGACGGGAGAGAGAGGCAAGCTCTGCGGCCGCTTTTTTGTACGCGTCCCGGAAAGGGACGCCCTTTTTCACCAGTTCAAGGGCGTGGTCCGTTGCGTAAAGCTCCGGGACGCACGCATCTTCAAGGCGGCGCCGGTTGACCGTGACTTCCCCCACGGTGTGAGCCGCAACGCGAATCATTCCAAGTGCGCTCTGGATACCGCGAAAGAGCGGCTCCTTTGTTTCCTGCGTATCTCTGTTGTAGCCTGAGGGAAGCGAGCGCAAAATATCTTTTACCTGGCGCGCGCAACTGCTCACCGTTGCCGACTTGCCGCGCATGAGTTCCAGGACATCCGGGTTCTTCTTCTGCGGCATGATGCTCGAACCGGTGCAGAGCGCTTCCGGCAGACCAAAGTATCCAAACTCCGGAAGTGAAAAAAGAATAAGATCCTCTGCGAGCCGGGAAAGCGTAAGCGCCACCTGTTCCAGAAGATCAAGAAAGAGAGATTCCAGCTTCCCGCGGGAGTTGTTGACGTAGAGCACGTTGTTTTGCGGCCCCGAAAATCCCAGAAGCGCCGCCGTCATTTCCCTGTTAATAGGAAGCGGAACGCCATAGCTCGCGGCCGAGCCAAGCGGACTCCGGTTCAGAAGCGGATAGAGCGCTTTGAGCGAGTGACCAAGATCCGCAAACTCTTCTGCAAACGCTGCTGCCCAGAGTCCCACGGAAGAGGGCATGGCAATTTGCATGTGCGTGCGGCCGGGCATGGGCACAAATTCATGCGTGCGGGAAAACTGCAAAAGCGTATCCACCAGCGCCGCAAGGGCACTGCCGGACGCCAGAAACGCCTCCCTCACATAGAGGCGAAGCGCCGTTAACACCTGATCATTTCTGGAGCGGCCGGTGTGAATTTTCTTACCTGCATCGCCACATAGCTCGGTCAGCCTGTTTTCAATTACGGTGTGGCAATCCTCGTCCCCGCGTGTGATTTCAACGCGCCCTTCCGCGTCCTCCTGGAGTATTTGCCGCAGCCCCTTTTCCAGACAGTGAAGTTCTTCCTCTGCGAGAAGTTTGATGGAGGCGAGCATCCGAGCGTGTGCCATACTGCCGGCCACGTCCGCTGCAATAAGATGGCGGTCAAGCACATAGTCGGTGCCAACGGTAAACTCCTCAATGAGTGCGTCAGTTTCCTTTCCTTTGCTCCAGAGCTTTGCCACAGATCCTCCCCATTTAGGTACTTACCCGCCAAGAATACCCGGCGGCAGTGGAGAACGCAAGTGGGCGCGTCCGTGTGCGGCACCCGGTTTGGCGCGGTTTGGCGACGGCGCCGCAGAAGCAGTACCCTTTATGTATGGCACTTCCTGTGGGGATTGATATTGGGACAAGCGGGCTCCGGGCGGTTGCATACTCGGAATTGCTCAGCGTGAAGTGGGAAATAGAGCGTTCATTCCGGCCAACTATATCGGACGCCAGCCGGGCGGAGATGGATCCGGAGGTGGTCCATGAAGCGCTCCGTTCCGTCCTGGAAGAGGCGGTCCGGCGTGAAGGTGGTAATATCGTTTTAACCTTGAGCACCGTGATGCACAGTTTACTTGCTCTGGATGAACATGACAAACCGCTCGGCAACGCGATGCTGTGGGCAGACACCCGTTCGGTGCGGGAGTGCACAGACCTTGCCAAACAATATGGCGAACCGTTTTTCTACGAACGGACTGCCTGTCCCCTGCACTCTTCATACTGGCCCGGAAAGATCCTCTGGCTCAAGAAGCACGCTGATTTCAAGCGCATCCGAAGGCTTGCTTCTCTCAAGGCTTACCTGCTTCTGCAACTCACCGGCTCTTTGATCACAGATCACTCCGTTGCGTCTTCCTCCGGCGTGTTCAACATTCACTCCAAAACTTTCGACCCGGACATCCTGCAGGCACTTGGTGTGACCGAAGAGATGCTTCCACGCCCCGTTCCGTGTGAAGAAACCGTGGAAGTGCGAGTGGGCAGCAGGAGCGTTCCCTTGATAATCGGTGCCACCGACGGCGTGTACGCAAACCTGGGTTCCGGAGCGCTCTCTGCGGATGACGCGGTTATTACGCTCGGCTCCAGCTCCGCCGTGCGCTTCACTTCAAAGAGCCCCGTGCTTGATCCGCACAGGAGAAGCTGGTGCTACATTCTGGATGCAGAGCACTACGTGTACGGCGAGGCAAGCAACAGCGGCGGACTCACCGTCGGCTGGCTGGGAGAACTCCTGGGCTTTGATGATGTCCAGGCCATGGTTGACTCACTCGTACCTGAAACGGGTTCTCTCCCAAATGACGTGCTTGTAGTGCCCACGTTCATGTCCGAACGCGCCCCGGACTACCAGGAAACCATACCTGGAAGAATTGACGGGCTGCACGCGGGTCAAACGCGCGAACATGTTGTGAACGGACTGGTCGAAGGCGTGGCGTTTTTCAACCGGATGTTGTTTGACGATCTCCTTCGGCTACGCTGTCCCATATCCGGCAGTGAAAATCCACCGGGCCGCCTCTTTGTCACCGGCGGTCTCGGCAGCTCTCCGCGCATTCGCGCGCTGCTTTCACGTGTAATCATGCCCGTCTCACGCCGGCCGGAACACGAGCGTCTTACGGCTCTGGGAGCGGCCATGTTTGGGCGTCACGTCCACAGCAATGAGTCATACGCCAATCTCACCGCGCTTCTCCCGGAAGCAGAACTTTTTGTTCAGCGTGAAAATCAGGAGCTGGATGACTACCTGGAGAAGAAATACAACCGTTTTCTTGACGCCTACCGGGCCATCGTTACGTAGTGGCCCGAAGATTGGGTATAAAAGACCGGGCACGGAATGCCCGGCCGATGGTATCACAACGGGTGTCCGTTTAGCTCACCGCTTCCAGCTTGTCGCGCACCATTGTGGCGATGCCGGCGCGGTCAATTCCCTGCTCAGCCATAAGTTTGTCCGGGGATCCTGAGTGCGGACGTTTGGTCACGCAGCGGATTTCAACGGGCGCATACCCTGCCACCACGCCGGCAACCGTTTCACCGAGCCCTCCGGCGCGGTAGTGATCTTCAACGGTAAAGACCATCCTTGTATCGCGCGCCGCGTCAATCAGCGTGTCGCGGTCAACGGGTTTGAGTGAGTAGCAGTCAATTACGCGAACATTGATCCCGTCGCGTTCCAGATCTTCTGCGGCATGGAGCGCCTCTGCAACCGGCACGCCGGTTGCTACCACGGTCGCTACATCATTCTGCGAACTCTTAAGAACAGCTGAACCGCCAATGTGAAACTCTGCATCATTATCATAGAGAATTTCCGTTTTGGGCCGTGCGGTTCTCACGTAGGAAACGCCGTCATAGGCAACTGCCTCGGCGGTGAGCTTCTCTGCGGAAATCGCGTCTGAAGGACATACCACGGCGCTGCCGTGAATGGAGCGCATCATAGCCAGGTCCTCCAATCCCATTTGAGACGGGCCGTCCTGTCCAATTGAGACACCGGTGTGGGAGCCGGAGATGGTCATTTTCACGTCCGAGTATCCTGCCATGCGTACCTGGTCAAAAGCTCGGGTAAGAAATGCTGCAAAGCTTGCAGCAACGGGACGCTTGCCCCTGGTTGCAAGCCCCGTAGCGATTGCAAGCATGTTCTGTTCATCTATGTAACACTCAATACTTCGGTCCGGATGGTCGCCAAAAAAGAATTTTGTTCTGCTTGAACCCTTTACGTCACCGTCAAGGGCCACAATGTGTTCATCCTGATCCCCCAGTTTGTCCAGCGCCTGGCCAAAACCGGTGCGGGTTGCCTCCTTCTGATCGCGTGTGTAGTCCGTCTTGATCCGGTATTCAGGTTGCTTGTGGCGGCTGCCGCCGTTTGCGGAAATGAAGTTCTCCGGTGTGTAGTCAACCGCGTCCCCGCGCGCTTTCTCTACGGCCTGAATTGCCTCATCTATTTGATCCTCGCCAACCGCTTTCCCATGCATACCATCCTTGTTCTCAAGGAAGGGAACGCCTTTTCCTTTCACGGTACGGGCAACAATCATCACCGGCTTGCCGGCCTTCTCTGCCTTTTCAAACGTGGAGAGGATCTCCGAAATGTTATGGCCGTCAATCTCATACGTTTCCCAGCCAAACGCGCGTGCCTTTTTTGCGTACGCGGCGGAGTCCCATTGATACATGGTGGGATCACTTTGTCCGAGCCGGTTCATATCTATGATTGCCACCAGGTTGTCCAGATTGAGGTGAGGGGCAAGGTTCATTGCTTCCCACACGTTGCCTTCTGCCATTTCACCGTCGCCCAGAAGGACGTAAACTCTTCTGTCTATCTGGTCCAGCTTCATGGCCGTTGCCATGCCAATCCCAACTGACAGCCCCTGACCAAGCGAGCCAGTTGCCGCACGCACTCCCGGGATTCGCGGGACGGGATGTCCTTCCAGCATGCTGTCAAACTCTCGCAGGTGAGTAAGCTCTTCTGCCGGAACAACCCCCGCTTCTGCCAGCGCGGCGTAGAGAATGGGCGAGCCATGTCCCTTTGACAGCACAAACTCATCGTTCTCAATTGAATCCATGTTAGCCGGATCGTAGTGCATTACGGAAAAATAGAGCGCGCTCACAATCTCAGCGGCGGAAAGGCTTGAGGTGGGGTGTCCGGAACCCGCTGCCGTGGTCATGCGCAGTGAATGAATCCGCATGGTATCTGCTTTGTATTCCAAAAAATCTGTTAACTTGCTCATAGTACTCTCCTTCCTTCCGTGCCACGTTATGAAAGCCGGCACGAAAGATGACCGGCGTACAGATACCCACGACAACATCATCACCGTCACGCCGCAGGTTGCCGGCTGGTAGCGTGTATGTAAAAAGTTACCGCGGCGGCTGTTTGGATGCGAATAGGCCGGAAAGGTTATTTCCCTCAAGAACGATGGAGGAGCACGGCACCGAGCGCGTAGCGCTCCGGGGCTCGGTTTGAACCGGGTGCGCGTTATTGCTACCTTACACTCATATACCATCAAATAGGAGAGACGCTATGGAATATGTGCGACTTGGTAGTACCGGAATGAAGGTTTCCCGAATTTGTCTGGGAACCATGACCTACGGAACGAGTAAATGGCGCGACTGGGTCCTGGATGAGGACGATGCACTGCCGTTTTACCGGCGTGCACTTGAATCCGGAATAAACTTTTTTGATACGGCGGACATGTATTCCGTTGGCGTAAGCGAGGAAGTAACGGGACGTGCGCTGGCGAAGTACGCGAAGCGGCACGAGGTGGTCCTTGCAACCAAAGTGTACAACCCCATGGGTGAAGGGCCAAACGACCGCGGGCTTTCACGCAAGCATATCATGGACGCAATTGATGCGTCGCTTCGCCGTCTCGGCACTGATTATGTGGACCTGTACCAGATTCATCGATGGGATAACGATACGCCCATAGAAGAAACCCTGCGGGCGCTTGATGATATTGTGAGAAGCGGCAAAGCGCGTTACATTGGCGCCTCAAGCATGTATGCGTGGCAGTTTGCGCAGGCGCTCTACAAAGCTGACGCCACCGGCCTCAGCCGTTTTGTCACCATGCAAAATCACTACAACCTGATTTACCGGGAAGAGGAGCGGGAGATGATTCCCTTCTGTATTGATGAAGGCATTGGCATCATCCCGTGGTCACCACTTGCGCGCGGATTTCTTGCCGGCAACCGGACGGCGGACCGCAAGGGGGAGACCACAAGAAGCAAGTCGGATCAAATGGCCCACCGAATGTACTACTCTGATTCCGACTTTTCGGTGGCAGAGCGCGTCGGTGCCCTGGCGCGGGAAAAGGGAAAAACAAACGCCCAAATAGCGCTGGCATGGATGCTTCACAAACCCGGGGTGACCGCTCCCATTATTGGAGCAAGCAAAATGCCGCACCTTGAGCAGGCAATTGACGCCCTTGAGATAGCACTCACTGATGAAGAGATTGCCACGCTGGAAGAGCCGTACGCACCTCGGCAGATTCTGGGACACTGAATAGCGCCGGCCGCCGGCGGCCAGGCGGCCGGTGACCTCGGGCATGTGCCGGGGCGGCCCCTGCCCCCCGGCGGCGGACGCCCCGGCGTTGCACGCCGCTACACCGCAACCTCAGGGGCCATCGCTTTGGCCGTGAAGGAAATCTCCTCTCCCTTACGCGCAGCAACCGCCGTCTGTCCCTCTTTTACTTCACCCGCAAGGATGAGTTTTGAGAGCGGATTTTGCAGCACGTTCTGGATAGCACGCTTCAAGGGCCGTGCGCCAAAGGCGGGATCAAACCCTGCTGCGGCAATGAGCTCCCTGGCGCCCTCATCTACTTCCAGGCCAATACGGCGTTCGGCAAGCCGGCGCGCCACGCGCTCTATTTCTATATCTACAATCGTTTTGATTTGCTCCCTGCCCAGACGGTTGAAGGTGATGATCTCATCCAGGCGGTTGAGAAACTCCGGTTTAAAGGTTTGCCGCAAAAGCGCCTTCACCTGCTCTGCTACCTGCGTGATATCGGAGGCCTGCAGAATAATATCGCTTCCCACGTTGCTGGTCATGATGATGATGGTATTTCTGAAGTCCACCAGGCGACCCTGGCCGTCTGTCAGCCGTCCTTCATCAAGCAACTGGAGCAGGATATTGAAGACGTCAGGATGCGCCTTCTCAATTTCATCAAAAAGTATAACTGAGTACGGCCTGCGGCGCACCACTTCCGTGAGCTGCCCGCCCTGCTCGTAACCTACATATCCCGGGGGTGCTCCAATGAGACGGGAGACGGCAAACTTCTCCATGTATTCACTCATGTCAATACGGGTAAGCGCCTTCTCATCGTTAAAGAGAAACTCCGCGAGCGTTTTAGCCAGCTCCGTCTTACCCACACCGGTCGGGCCAATGAACATGAAGGTGCCGGTGGGCCGGTTTACATCTGAGATTCCGCTCTTGTTCCGGCGTATGGCGTCAGAGACGGCGGTAATGGCCCGATGTTGCCCCACCACCCGCCGCTCAAGAATTGTCTCCAGATGGAGGAGTTTTTCCATGTCTGAGGAGAGCATCTTGGAGACCGGTATGCCGGTCCAGGTGGATACCACTTCCGCAATGTCTTCTTCTGAGACTTCTTCCCGCAAAAGACTGGTAGATTCCTGAATTTTCCGTAATTGCTCGCTCTTTGCCGCAAGCTCTTGTTCCGTCTGTGGGATTTGACCGTGTTTGATCTCTGCTGCACGGGCCAGGTTACCCTCCCGCTCAAAGCGAAGCTCGTCCAAGCTCAGATTTTCCAATCTCAGTTTCAGTTCACGGATTTCGTCAATGATCTTTTTTTCGTTCTGCCACTGCAGTTGCTTGGCGTCACGTTCTGAGGAAATATCGGCCAGCTCCTTCTCCAGCTTTGACAGTCGCGTCTTGCTCGCTTGGTCACGCTCCCTGGAAAGCGCCTGCTTTTCAATGTTGAGCTGCAGAATGCGCCGTTCCAGCTGGTCAAGCTCCGTAGGCTGGCTCTCAATTTCCATCTTCAGTCTGCTTGCCGCCTCATCCATCAGGTCGATTGCTTTGTCCGGAAGAAAACGGGAGGTAATGTAGCGGTCAGACAGCGTTGCGGCCGCAATAAGCGCCTCGTCTTTGATGCGCACTCCGTGATGTACCTCGTACCGTTCCTTTAGTCCGCGCAGAATGGCTACCGTGCTTTCCACCGATGGTTCTGATGTGAACACGGTCTGAAATCGGCGCTCCAGCGCCGCATCCTTTTCTATGTGCTGACGGTATTCGTCAAGGGTGGTCGCCCCAATGGCGCGCAGTTCACCCCGCGCAAGGGCGGGCTTGAGCAGGTTGGAAGCGTCCATTGCGCCTTCAGCGCTCCCCGCGCCCACCAGCGTGTGAAGTTCGTCTATGAAGAGAACAATCTGTCCTTCGGACTGTGAAATCTCGTGAATGACAGCTTTCAACCGCTCTTCAAACTCGCCGCGAAATTTGGTGCCGGCAAGAAGGGAGCCAAGATCAAGCGCCAGCACCCGCTTCTCCTTGAGGGAGTCCGGCACGTCACCGGAGACAATCCTGCGGGCAAGACCTTCCACCACGGCGGTCTTTCCCACTCCGGGCTCTCCAATAAGCACGGGGTTGTTTTTTGTCCTGCGGGAGAGCACCTGCATAACGCGGCGGATTTCATCGTCCCTGCCAATAACGGGATCCAGCTTTTCCTGACGCGCCAGCGCGGTCAGGTCCCTGCAATACTTTTCGAGAACCTGGTAGCGGTTTTCCGGATTTTGGTCCGTCACACGCTGGTTGCCTCTCAGCGACTGAAGCGCCGCAAGAAGCGCCTGACGGGAAAGTCCTGCGCTTTGCAGAAGCGGAGACACCCCGCCCTTCTCTGCAAGCATGGCAAGAAGTATGTGCTCGGTGCTCACATATTCATCTTTCAAGTTCTTTGATTCTGTTTCCGAGGCGGTGAGGATTCGCGACATTGCGCCTGACATCTGCAGTTGCGCCGAGTCTCCATACACCTTTGGCTTCTGCTCCAGCGCGGAGATGGTCTTTGCCTCCAGCTCCCGGGCCGCCACGCCTACCCGTTCCAGAAGCGGCGGAATCACCCCGTCCCGCTGCCCGATAAGGGCCAGAAGCATATGTTCCGGATCCAGCATGGAATGGTTGTATGAATTGGCAATGGAGGTTGCTTCCTGCAGCGCCTCCTGCGCCTTTATTGTGAGCCGTTCATAGTTCATTGACACACCCCTTTCAGTCTGTGTATCTGATATCTGTTCTGTATGTGTAGAATATACACACGGCGGTGCAAATTGCAAAATGCAAGACGCGGCGGGTTGATCGCCGCGGCGGAAGCCGCTATCTTAGGGGCGAGGCAGAAGATGCAAGAAAGACCCAAAGAACTAGACAACAAAGTAATTATTATGAACGGCTTCACCTTTGAAGAGATTAACAAGATTATCAACGCGGTGAAGAAGGAGTTTGAAAATCCGCGGGATTTGATCTTTGCAAAAACCACGGACAACTCTCTTCAAATGAAGCTCGCAGATCTCATAGTGGACATGTCAGAAGACCACGAATATTTGAAGAAAAATCCCCCGGACATAAAAAAGAAGCCACAACCTAACTCAGAGGCTTAACGTAGAGGCTGAAATTGCCGAACTGCTCTTTCAGCACGTGGCCGGTGCGGGCGTAGAACTTTTTTGTCCTTCTGGTGTCGTTTCCGCAAATGGAAATCATGAATTTCACCTCACTCGGAACGTCATGAAGCAGTTGCTTGTGCAGTTGATGCACTAATCCCAGGTCACGATACTTGGCGGTGATATAGTCTACCGGCATGTAGATGCTCTGTTCCGGGTAAAGCTCCTTCTCCACGTAGGCAAATATTTCCTTCAATTCAGGATTCGTGACACCTTCAGGCCGCGGACAGCGAACATAGAAGGCAAACCCTTCTGAGCGTAACTTGTGAAGTGCCAGATAGACGCTCCCGTACCGGGAAAACGCATCATCCAGAAATGAGAGCGCAAAGTCAGGGTAGAATTTTGTTATGTCATTTCGATACGCGTCCACAAACTGGTCAAGCTGGTATCGTTTTGATTCGTCCAGGCTGACGTAGGTGAACCCTTCAAGGTCTGACCGGAAAATCCGGAACAAATGATACACATTGACGCACACAATAAAGGCGTTTGTGATGACGATGGGTATTGACCCGATGAGAGCGCCGTAAACGACAAAACTGAGGGACCCCGCAAGGTTAATCACACGCAGTTTCACAAAAGAGGCCATTACCAGTGAGGCCGCTACCAGCACCGAGGCTACATAACCAAATATTTCTGCCGTCATTTCAACACTCCCGGGGAAAAACTGCGGTCTATTTTCCCCCTTTTAATCTCATTAATCCAGCCGCTGCCGTCCGGCGCCGCAGGCAGCCAATTCCGCAGCCGCCGCTTAACGGTTCATGCGAGAAAAGGCTTCATCCGGATGTTCATGCATGCCGGCAGCAGACCCGATTGGCGCCTCAAGAATATCGTTCTCCAGCGCCTGCATTGCCGCAGCTATAAACTCTGACACCGGCATTCCACCGTGGGACTGATTCTTCTCCGCGCGCCGCTGGTGCCCAAGTTCGGTATCCACGGAAGGCGGGGCGATTTCAAACACCTGGATCGCGCTGTCACGCAGTTGATGGCGCAGCGAGAGCGTGAAGGAGTGTATTGCCGCTTTGGTGGCACAGTAAACCGGCATGAACGATATGGGGGCGAAGGCTAGCCCGGAGGAAATGTTTATGAGTGCTGCCCGTTTTTGTGTAGCAAGATGAGAAGTAAGAAGCGACGTAAGGTGGATTGGAGCGACAAGATTTGTCTCCACTTCTGCCTGAACGTCATCCGGATCAACCGGACCGGTGAAGTCTCCGGCAAGCTGAATACCTGCGTTGTTAATAAGGACGTTCAGTTGCGGATGCTCCGTCACTACCCAACTGGCAAGCGCTTCCCGCTGTGAGACACTCGTAATATCGCACGCGCGGCCAATCACGCCGGGGATCTGTTTTTCCAGCTGTGACAGCCGATCCCGCCGCCGGCCGCACACAATTACGGTATTCCCGCGGGAGGCAAACTGCTCTGCAAATGCCCTTCCTATTCCGGAGGTGCCACCGGTGATCAGTACGACGTTATCTGTTGTTTGCACGACTAACTCCTTCCGGCTATGATACACCCCGTTGGTAACCGCCGCAAACCGGGAAGGAGAAGAGATGAAAGGAAACGGGACCCCGCTTCCGTTCTTACGCAACGGCGTAGCGCAAATAGCATTTGTGGTTAAAGATATTGACCGCGTGGTGGAGAATTACTATCACACCTTTGGGATCGCTCCATGGCATTTCTATACCTACCAGGCACCGCTTTTAAAAATGATGCGCTACCACGGAGAAGAACGTGCCTACAGTATGCATATTGCGCTTACCTATTTTGGTCCTACCCGCATAGAGTTGATAGAACATCTTTCCGGTGATACGGTCTACCAGGATTTCATTCGGACGCACGGCTACGGCGTGCAGCACCTTGGGGTGCTGGTTGAAAACATGCAGGAGGCGCTTGTTCAGGTGAGGAGGGCCGGCATCGCCGTCCTGATGGAAGGTGCCGGCTTTGGAAAGAACGGAGACGGTCACTACGCCTATCTGGACACCGAAGATGCCCTTGGCGTAGTCTACGAACTTATCCAACGGCCTTCGGATCGTGTTCCGCCGGAAAAGGTTTATCCATCTCCGCAGTGAGCATGCGGAAGAAATATAATTTGCAGGAGAAAAGCTATCATGAAACGGACAACAATCGTACTTGTTCTTCTTGCCGCCGGCACGGCGCTTTTTGCACAGAATTATGCCGGAATCCCTGACCGGTTTTTCTCATACATAGAGAAGGGAGAGACCGATGAAGCGATAAACTTTCTCTACAGCACCAATGACTGGGTGAGCGCCGGATCGGATCAGGTAGTCAATCTCAAGGCGCAGCTCAGCCAGCTCAAGGCGCTGGCGGGAGACTACCGCTACCGGGAGCTTCTGGTAGAAGAAAAAGCAGGCACTCGCTATGCACACCTCATCTACCTTGTGGGCTATGACCGGCAGCCGGTTCGCTTTGAACTCAGGTTTTACAAACCGGGGAACCAGTGGCGTTTCCAGGGTGTATCATTTGATACGAGTATCACCGACGAAATTGAAAAGCTGGCAAACCAGAAGCTCCTTGGCCGGTAGCCGTGCAGCCGTCACCGGCCGCCGGTGTGGCAGCCGACGTCTACAATTTCCACCCGGCCGCGCTTCACCCAGTGTTCCAGCATTGTCTCCACCGTCCCCGGTGAAAGCTTCAGCCGGACTGCAAGTCCGTTCACCGTGGATGGTCCACGCTGGATCAGCTGCTCGCGAACCGCAAACAGGCTCATTGTACGCTCCACTGCCGCGATAAGAAAACGCCCTCCCGGCGCGCACCTACCATCCTCATTGTGCGCACCACCACAATCAGGGCGCCGGTGATTCCAAGAACCCACGCGCTGCTATCAAGCGGATGAAGGGCAAAGGTGGCAATCTGGTACCACGTTGTTGCAAGTCCGTTAACAACCCCGTCTCCCCATACTAACGCGTATATGGTCCAACGCCAGCTTCCGGTTTCGCGGCGGATGGCACCCATGGTGCTTATGCACGGAATGTAGAGCAGGATAAAAATAAGATATGCAACGGCAGACGCCGGCGTGAAATGAGTGGCAAGTGCGCGGAGGGTAGCCTGATTTGCCCCGGAAAACCTGGCTGTCTGATCACTCCGTGAAAGATTCCCAAAACCAAGCGGATCGGTAATGCCGGCGGCAAGGGCCGCCGCGTTTGCGGGAATGGTTGCCACCGAATCACGCAGTTGCCGAGGAATATCCGAGTGCAGATAGTCCGGTTCGGTTGCGGGCCAGTTTTCCTGCTTGATTCCCGTTGGAGTGAATACGGGTGTGATGACTTTTCCCAGCCTGCCACGCAGTAACTCTCCGGAATCCGTTGTTGTTGAAACACCGGACGGTGTGAGAGCAAAAGAGGAGAGCGCATAGATAAGGACAGTTGCGGTGGTGATCACCCGCCCCACCCGCCAGATATAGAACTTAAGCCGTTGCCACACGGCAAGCAGCAGCGCGCGCAGCGTGGGCATCCGTAGGGCGGAAGTTCAAGCAGAAAGCGTCTTGGTTTGCCGGGAAGGATGGTCTTTCCAGGCAGAATAGCAGTGAGCACGGCAACTGCAATGCCGAGCGTGTAAAGGCCAAACACAACCTGTCCGCCGTGAGACCGGAAAAAGACAGCGGCAAATGCCATATAAATGACAAGCCGCGCGGAACACGACATAAACGGCTGCATCATGGTAACCGGCAGCCGGTCCCGCGGGCTCTCTATCCCGCGGGTTGCCATTACCGCGGGAACGTTCCATCCAAATCGTACAACCATCGGCACAGCGTTCTTCCGGGAAGCCCAATACGGCGCAATGAAGGGAAGAACCAGTTGTATAGCGCCGCCTACTGCAGTGGCCACCAGTTGCACACTTCACGCGGGAGCATGCACGCTTTCCAGAAGCAAGCCGGGAAGCTGGACAAAAAGCGCATGACTCACACCGCCTATGAGATCAAGAAAGACATTGCCGCCGCTGAAACTGATCACAAAGAGCAGGTACATGACGGCAAAGAAGATGGGTACCCCAAAATAGCGGTGAAGCACAACGCGGTCTATCCGGTCTGACCACGTTCGCTGTGGAGAACCGGAGGACTTGATTGCATGGCCGGCCAGCCACCCGGAAAACCCAAAGCGGGTGTCTGCAATGAGATCTTCAGCCTGTTCCCCTGTGGTTTCCTCAACAGATCGCCTGACCTCTTCCGCAAGCCGAACCAGATCTGCAAACCCGCCTGTATCATCGCCTGTTCCTATGAGCCGGCATCCCCTTGATGAGCTTTTCAATTCCCGCTTCCACCGGGGTTGGGTAGACCACCGCTTCTTCCGGGTGTGAAAGCGTGGCGGCTTCACCCAACAAAGAGATGAGTTCGTCCCGTTCCCCGGCGCGGGTTGCGACCAACGGCAGCACAGGGCATAATTTCTCGCAATAGATTCATCCACGGCACCGCCGCCGCTGAGGCTGTACACACCGGAAAGATCAACTACGGACAACCCTCCGCTCGCTGTTGAGGTGCTGCCGCACTTCTTTTCAACCGTAACTCCCGGCCAGTTGCCAACGGCAATGCGGCCAAACCCAATGCGGATGACCGCCCGCCGATCCCCGGTGACATGAAGCAATTGCAGCTCACTGTGCCGGCGTATTCCCAGTGAGGCCAAACGCCGTTTCAGGCAGCGGTCACACCTGAACTCCACCACGCGTGCGGCTGTGCCCTCTCCAACACTTTGTAATGCCACGGGCGTGCCGGACACGGGCGCTCCGTGCAGTGTCATTGACCCGCCTGCCTGCTTTCCATAGAATGGCGCCTGTATGAATGCAAAACCGGAGCTTAACAGTTTGGTCCCGTACGTGCCGGGTAAGAAGGTAGCGGGAGCCATAAAACTTGCTTCAAATGAAAACCCGCTTGGTTCATCCCCTCTGGCAATGGAAGCACTGCGAAACGCCGAGGAATCGCTTTCTGTCTACCCGGACGGCGCGGTTGCCGGGCTCACCTCTGCTATCGCGGAGTTCTTAGACGTTTCCCCGTCACAAATTGTAGTTGGAAACGGCTCAGATGAAGTAATGATGTTGACCGCTGCCGCTTACCTAAGGCGCGGTGATACAACTATCACCGCGGAACACACCTTCTCCCAGTACACGTTTGTCTCCAGGCTCTTTGGCGCAGAAGTCACATCCGCGCCGATGACAAACGGCACCTTTAACCTCTCTGAAATCAGGTCGCGCATAGACAGCTCAACGCGGGCAATTTTCATCTGCAACCCAAACAATCCAACCGGCACCTACGTTGGTAAAGCCGCGCTTACGGCTTTCATTGAACGCGTACCTGAAGACGTGCTCGTTGTCCTTGATGAAGCATATCACGATTTCACAGACGCGCCGGACTTCCCTGACGGTGTAGGTCTTGTGCGGCGCTTTCCGAACATCCTTGTGCTCAGAACATTTTCCAAGATCTACGGCCTGGCGGGCCTGAGAGTGGGCTACGGCGTTACCTCTGCGAAGATTGCGGCAAACCTCCAGAAAGTCAGGCAACCGTTTAACAGCAATTCACTCGCGCAGGCGGCGGCCACGGCTGCCCTTTCCGATCGGGACTTTGTGAAGGAAAGTGTTTCAAATAACCTTCGCGGCAGGCAATCCATCTATGATCTGTGTGAGGAGCTTGACCTTTTCTACTACCAGACGCAGGCAAACTTTGTGTGCATCAATGTTGAATACGATGCGGAGGAGATCTATGCCCGCCTGGTGACCGGGGGCGTCACGGTGCGGGCGCTGGGAACGTTCGGGCTGCCTACCTGGATCCGCGTGACTATTGGCACCCCGGAACAGAACGAGGTTTTTGCCCGGGCGCTGCGAACCGCTCTTTCCGAACAAGGACGGCGTGCCGCACATGACCTCCGTACCGGTTAACTTTGCCCTCACCCTCATACCTACCGCACTCGTTGTCTTCTTTGTATCCCGCCGGTTCACGCGCAGTGCCGGTGACCGCGCTGCGCTGTGGCGGAGCTTCTTCTTTGGATTTCTTGCCATCATACCCGCCGCACTGCTTCTCTTTGCAGCGGTGCTTATCCTTCGATCCGTTGGGTACGCAGCCTTCCTGACCAGTACCACGGACCACAGCATAACCACGGTGCTTCTGCGCAGCTTCCTGGTTGCCGGACTGCTCGAAGAGAGCCTGAAACTCGGCGCCGTCTATCTTGCCGCCTACCACCGTCACGCACTCTCCGGCCTGCGCGACGGCATACTACTCACTTCTGCGGCCGCTCTTGGCTTTGCTTTTTTTGAAAACAGCTTCTACCTCACCTCCGCAGTCACCCTGGTGACCCTGCGCGCAGTTGCCACCGTTGCGCTTCATGCTTCTGCTTCCGGAATCATGGGATACACCCTGGCAATGAGCAAACTGGACCAGGGACACGTGTTATCCGGTCTTTTTATCGCCGTATTTCTTCACGGAAGCTACAACGCGCTCCTGGTTGCCGCGCCGTGGTCTCCGGTATTTGCTTTTCTGCTGGTCGCCGCCTCCGTGGTGGCTGTCACCGCGCTTTACCGCACCGCCGGCCACAAGGATGTCATGGCCGGCCGGATTCCGTAGGCGGGAGAATCCGGAGGAAATTAATTGATTGACAGCGTGCAAAAGTACGACTACAATAGCCTTTGTTACAAAATGAGAGCGATTACATTTTGTAACACAAAAACCCCAACGACCGGAAGGAGGATTCCATGAATCGACCACTTACGCTCATATTGGCGATGCTGGTTGTGGCCGGAACACTGTTTGCAGGAGGCTCTTCAGAGAGCTCGGATCAAACACGGCTTGTCTATATGACCGCAGGCGATACCAATATGCTTGCGCTTGGGCAGAACGTCCTTGGACCACAGTTCACGGCGGAGCACCCGGATATCTCTTTGATGACTATCCACACTGGTCCGGGCAATGCGGGTTCCCAGCGCATCTTTGAGAAACTGCTTGCGGAAAGCGAATCCAACAAGGAGAGTTGGGACGTAGATGTAGCCATGGTGCATCAGATATTCATGAAGTGGGCTATGGAGAAGGACCTTCTCATGCCGTTTGCCAAAGATCTTGACACCTGGCAGTACGTAACCTCGCCATTTGCAAAATCTTCGCTCGGCGTGGATATTACCGGCTACGCAATGCCGATGTTCCACAGCCAGACTGCCCTCGCCTTCAATCCTGAGTACGTCAAAAATCCGCCCAAAACATTTGAAGAGCTTGAACAGTGGGTAAAGGATCACCCCGGAAAGTTTGGATACAACGGCATAAAGGGCGGCATGTCCGGAGTTTCATTTACCGTTGCATGGGTGTACTGGAAAACCGGAAACTACGAGAAATACGCGGTAACCGGCCCATTCGAGCAATCAGAGGTGGACTCCTGGGAAGGTGCCTTCAAGGATCTGGCTGAGTTCAATAAGAACGTAACCTTCACCTCCGGAAACGTTGGAACCCTTGATGCGCTGAACCGCGGCGAAATCTGGATGGGTCCTGTCTGGGTGGACATGTTTTTCACCTTCATGAATGAGGGGAAGCTCGATCCTCAGACCAGAATGATCCTGCCCGCACCCGGCATGCCCGGACAGCCGATGTACTTTGTCATACCCAGGAAGGCACGGCACCCGGAAGCGGCAAAGAAGTTTGTTGAGTTTGTCACCAGTCCGGACGTGCAGGCCCGGGAAATTGTGCAGCGGTTTAACTGGTATCCCGGAATAGACGGCTCATACCTGAAAGATTCAATCCCTCAGGAGACGTTTGACAAGGTCTACGGTGACGTGACTCCCGAGGATCTGCAGAAGTACGGCCTGGCCTTCCCCATCGCTGACTACTTTGACGCGATGCTGGAATCATACGAGCGCTGGATTCACTAGGAATGGCTGTTACGCAAACGCGCCTTCGCCATAAGGGGGGGATCCCCCCTTATGGGTTGTTACTTCTTCCCGCTGTGGGCTTCATGCTGCTGGTGTACGCGTATCCCTTTGTCTCTTCGGTTATCACCAGCTTCGTGAGCCCGTCCGGAGGCTTGTCTCTGGTTAACTTCCAAAAGACAATAGATCTTTACCTTAAGGACATCGTGTTTACGCTCCTTGTGACCACGTCCAACACCGTCATGATTCTGGTGGCGGCAATCATGTTTGCGGTCTACCTGCGGATGAGCGATACGGCTGTCTCAAGACTTCTCAGTCACATCTACAAACTGGGGATATTCATTCCGTTTGTCGTTGTTGCTCAGATGATGCGCAGCTTTCTGGCACCTCACGGGATGCTGAACGTGGCGCTGGCCCAATTGGGATTGATAAACATAGACCGGCCGCTGCAGCTGTTTAACTACGCCGGCCTCACCTTTGGCTTCATGTGGAAGCTCGTGCCGTTCGCCGTGCTGATTGTCCACGGCGGGTTCCAGATGATTGACAACAGCTACCTTGAAGCAGCACGCAGCACCGGCGCACGCCTCTTCCACGTGGTTACAAGAATTCTTGTGCCCATGAACAAGTCAAGCATCCTCGTTGCCACTGTTCTGGTATATGCGCAAATAGTGAGTACCTTCACCCTCCCCTACATGCTCATAGGCGGGAAAATCCCAACCACCATTACGGTGGACATTGCCCATCGCGTGAACTACTTCCGCGACTTTGGCGTGGCAAACGCGCTGGGTGTGGTTTCCTATGTCTTTGTGCTGGTGACTGCCGTCTACTACCTCAAAAACTCCATGAAGCAACATCAAGGCAAGAAGGTTAAGGAGGTCGTCCATGCATAGGAAACGGCTTATTCGCCTCGCCATAGAGCTTGTCCTCCTGGTGCTGGTCCTTCTCATCCTGATCGGACCGGTTTCCAGTCTTGTCATCTGGTCAATTGCGGAGACCTGGTACTGGCCAAACGCGTTCCCCCAGGAGGTGGGGCTTCAGTACTGGCTTCAGGCGCTTGGCCTGCGTACCAGCCTTGCAATTGGTGCGGTGAGCATTGTGCCGGCATTCCTGTTGAGCATTATGATTGCCGTGATAACCGTGGTATTCTCAATGGCCATAACCATTCCTGCCGGTTACGCGCTGGCAAAGTATCACATTCCGCTGGGCGGCTTCGTACTCTTTCTCTTTCTCATGCCGAACGCATTCCCGCAAATGCCCATATTCGTAAACCTCCTGCGGATCTACACGGACATAGGGCTTGCAGGAACCATTCCCGGCGTCATCATTGCGCACATGCTTGTCGGCATCGTGTTTGGCGTCTGGATTACCAGCGCCACATTCAAATCTATTCCTCCCTCACTTGAAGAAGCCGCGCGAAGCGTTGGAGCCACCAAGTTCACCGCGTTCCGCCGAATATCGTTACCGCTTGCCGCTCCTGGATTGCTTGCAAGCGCAGTCTTTATTTTCATTAAGTCACTGGAGGAGTTCACCGGAACATTTTTTGTCGGGCTCCCCTTCGTGCAGACTCTGCCCATGACGCTTTACTCGGCCAGCGGCTACAACATGCAGTTTGCCTCGGTAACGGCTATCGTACTCATGGTACCGAGCGTACTGTTCATGATCTTGATACAGAAAGTCCTGCGCGCCGAATACGTTGGCGGAATGGGTTAGTCACTAAAAAAAGAAGAGGCTGTTCAATGTCAAAACTTGTACTTCAAAACGTGGTGAAGCAGTACGGCGGTCTGAAAGCCGTCGACGGGATAAATCTTGAAGTAAATCAGGGTGAGCTTGTCACCCTGCTCGGTCCCTCCGGCTGCGGAAAGACCACAACGCTTCGCTGCATTTCGGGCTTCCTCGTACCGGAAGACGGCAATATTTACATCGGAAACCGGGACGTAACGGAAATACCGCCGGAACGCAGAGGCATTGGGCTGGTATTTCAGAACTACGCGTTATGGCCGCACATGACCGTCTTCAAGAACATTGCGTTCGGGCTCCAGTTGCGGAAAATGGAAAAGTCCGATATTGCCCGCCGGGTCAAGGAATCCCTGGCAACGGTAAAGCTCTCAGGCTATGAAGATCGCTTTCCGCGGGAGCTTTCAGGAGGACAGCAGCAGCGCATTGCCCTTGCACGCGCGCTCGTTCTGGAGCCCGATATTCTCCTGCTCGATGAGCCGTTATCCAACCTGGACGCGCTTCTTCGCGAACAGATGCGCTTTGAAATCGCCCAGATTCACAAGCGCTTTGGCATAACAACAATTTATGTAACGCATGATCAGACCGAGGCGATGGTCATATCGGATACTATTGTACTGATGAATCAAGGCCGGATTATGCAGCAGGGTCCTCCGGCAGAAATCTACCAGCGTCCGACCAACAGGTTTGTAGCCGGTTTCATGGGCACCACAAACTTCATCGATGGCGAGCTCACCGGCACTGAGTCTGAGTACGTCCGGGTAAAGACCTCACACGGCGTGGAGCTTGTAGGACAAACGCCCAATCAGCTCAAAGAAAAGAACGTATGCGTGGCAATCCGCCCGGAAAATGTCATGTTTCTGGACAAAGGCACGCCCGGGGCTGCGGAGAACGGAGTAGATAATGTGTTCGATGCGCGCGTCCTGCGGGCCACGTTCCTTGGAGAGACCATGGACTACGAGCTGCAAGTCGGCCCGCATCGCGTCCGTGCCCGCGGAGGAATGAGACTGCCCTACCGCGTTGACGACCGCGTGCGGATATCGATCGATCCAAATCAACTTAACGTCCTCCCGGCGTAACGGAGCGGAAACATGGATGTAAACTTCTTTGGCATTGGGTGCGCCGTTCCCACAGCCCATACCGGCCACACTTCCTTCATGCTTACCGCGGAGGATGCACACGGGAAAAAAACGCTCGTGCTCACAGACGCCGTGGACAGTCCCATACAATCCATGATGAAGATAGGGCTCGATCCCCTGGAGCTCGATGTACTGCTACTCACCCACTACCATGCAGACCACATCTCAGCCCTTCCCTCCATGTTGTCCACGTATAACTGTATGGAGAGAACCAAGCCTCTCACCATCGTAACAAATCCGCAAACCACCGAGCGCGCGCAGCAATTGCTCGCGCTTCTTGAACTTGCCCCGCCCCAACTCAACTTTCCGCTTTCCTACCGTGCCGACTACGCGGACGCCGCCGTTCAGATAAAGCTCCTGCCCGGGCGCCATTCCGTTCCATCCAGCATGGTGCGCTACCGCAATGCATCAGAAACGCTTTTCTATACCAGCGATACTCAGTATCATGAAGGCATTGCAGAAGAGGCGCACGGTTGCGATATGCTCATACATGAGGCAACTTACGCAGATGGTGAGGTGGCAGCGCGCGCCGGACACAGCTCGGCGGAGCAAGCGGGGCGCACGGCACAGGCCGCCGCGGCCGGAACACTTTTCCTTTGTCATCTTTGCTTCGAGGACTACGGCAGCCAGGAGGCCATTTTGCGTGATGCCAGAAGCACCTTCACCGGCCAGGTATCCATCCCGGAGCCGTTGCGTGCATACCGTGTTAGACAGATGGTTACGCCATAACGTTCCCGGAGTCAAAAAGTATGGGCAGGAGCAAGCAACCCACAATTGAGGATGTCGCCGCCGAGTGCGGCCTCTCCCGTGCAACCGTCTCACGCGTGATAAACCGAAGCGGCGTGGTGAAGGCGGCCACGGTAGACAAGGTAGAGCAGGCTCTGGCCAAACTCGGGTACGTTGCCAATGCAAGCGCCCGCATTCTCTCCGGCGGATCAAGCATGACCCTTGCCGTGGTGCTTCCGGAAATCTGGAGACCGTACTACGCCACGCTTCTCCAGGGCGTTGAGGAAGCAGCCAGCCAGCGTGACTACAACGTATTGATCAAGACCATTAACAGGCGCGACTCGCTCTTGAACCTGGTGCGGTTGGGACAGATCGATGGTCTTCTCTTCAGGAACACCCTCCCCTCCACGCTGGACACGGCGCTCTACCGGGAACTTGACCGCATGGACGTGCCCTATGTCCAGATTGGCAACGCCATGAAGCGCGACAGCATTGCCTCGGTCACTATTGACAACATAGGCGGCGGGCGGACCATGGCGCACCATCTTGTGGACCGCGGCTACCGGAGCGTT
>Ga0102944_1000149_pt1 | contig 57622 bp, 44 predicted proteins | sample SalPonD_shore_MG_FD_78172 | JGI IMG/M metagenome (GOLD analysis project Ga0102944, IMG submission 78172) | Salt pond soil microbial communities from South San Francisco under conditions of wetland restoration - Salt Pond MetaG... | ecosystem: Environmental > Aquatic > Marine > Intertidal zone >... | reverse complement strand
TGTAATTATATATTTTCAAAATTAAGTAAAAATTGGAATCAAGAAATTACGCTAGAGCATATTAAAAACGATATCGGTTTTAATCCATATTTAGAACCATTGACCGGAATTAATATTTCTAATTATCTCGAAAATCAATTTAGTAAATATTTAATCGCAGTTCCTTTAATGATGAAACCTTTTTTTTCCAATAAAACCAATATTAATAATATAAACATAGAAGCGATTCATAATAAATCAAGATTAGATAATAGGCAAATTCGGCAAATATCAATAAATTTTGAAAGTGAATTCGGAGAAAATTTATATAATGATGAGGAACGGTTTCCAATCCCGCAAAATCAGACTGTTGATGAAATAAAAGGTTATCCAAAAAAGTTCTATAACCCAAAATTACGAAAGTATATTAGAAAGTCTCAAACTGTTTCAATTTCTAATAATGTTTTATTTCAAGATGATATTGGGATATTTAGGGATTTATTAACTGGGGAAATTATTAACAACAATGAGATAACTCATTTACACCATATAAATTATGACAAAAGTGATAATAGAATTGAAAATTTATGTTTTTTAAAAGAAATAAATCATAATAAAATATCAGCTAATCAATTTAATGAGAATTTCGCTCAATTTTATAGAGAAATTTTGAAAAGAAATAAGATCTCACTTAAACAAGGTAATATTCCAAAAACATGGTTAGATAAAAATAAGGAATTTCTAAATTATATTGATGAAAATCAATTAAATCTAAATAAATGGATATAAAGTAAAAAAATATAAATAAAAATATGAAATGATTTAAGTTATACATCTATTTTCTTACGTTCAGCTAAAAGATCATCGACTACAGATGGATCTGCGAGAGTGGTAGTATTACCAATATCTGTACCCGAGGCTATTGCTTTTAGGATTCTTCGCATGATCTTTCCGCTACGAGTTTTTGGAAGTGCGTCAGCAAACTGCACAACATCTGGTTGAAATACAGGGCCAATTTCTTTTCTTACATGCATCTTGATTTCTTTTCTAAGATCTTCCGTCTTTTTAACGCCTTCCATCAATGTTACATAAGCCCAAATAGCATTTCCTTTGATTTTATGAGGGAAAGGGGCAACTGCCGCCTCAGCAACTTTTGGATGACTGACGATAGCGGATTCAACTTCCATCGTTCCAATTCTATGTCCAGATACCTTTATTACATCATCTAAACGTCCAAGAATCCAATAATATCCATCTTCATCACGTCTTGCCCCATCTCCAGTATAATAAGCACCTTCATATCTGCTTAAATAAGTGGATTTAAACCGCTCGGTATCACCCCAAACATCTCTTAACATTCCAGGCCAAGGTCTTTGAATTGCAAAATAACCTCCCTCATGAGGTTCAGTAACTTCATTTCCCTCCATATCAAAAATGATTGGTTTAATTCCTAAGAAAGGCAAACAACATGATCCAGGTTTGGTGGGAGTAGCCGTTGCAATAGGAGTCATTATGAAACCACCTGTTTCGGTTTGCCAGTATGTATCAACGATAGGACAATGTTCTTTTCCAATCACACGATGATACCAGGTCCATGCTTCAGGATTAATTGGCTCTCCTACTGTACCTAATACACGAAGCGAACTTAAATCATGCTTATTAACAGGCTTTTCCCCAAATCTCATTAATGCACGGATAGCTGTTGGTGCTGTATAAAATTGAGTCACTTTATGTCGCTCAACTATATCCCAGAATCGATCTACATCTGGATATGTCGGAACACTTTCAAACATTAAGGTGGTAGCTCCATTAGCGAGAGGTCCATATACGATGTAACTATGACCTGTGATCCATCCTATATCTGCCGTGCAGTACCAAATATCTCCTTCCTTATAATTAAACACGACTTTATGAGTGTATGAAGTATACAAGATATATCCCGCAGTCGTATGTTTGACGCCTTTAGGCTTTCCCGTGGTTCCACTCGTATAAAGGATAAATAGGGTATCCTCTGAATCCATTTCTTCACAATCGCATTCTGTATCCATTGCTTCAATGAAATCTTTATACCAGATATCTTTATTTGTGTGAGGTACTGGATTTCCAGTTCTCTCTACAACAATTACCTTCTCAATGGTTGGCACGTCATCAATGATTTGGACCACATCACTCATTTTCGGATATGTTTTTCCCGCTCTTAAAGTTTGATCACATGTGAATAAAAGTTTCGAATCCGAATCCTTAATTCTGTCCTTCACTGCTTCTTTGGAGAATCCACCGAATACAATAGAATGAATAACCCCTATTCTGGAACATGCAAGCATGATAATAGCTAACTCTGGTATCATAGGGAGCCAAATAGTCACTCTGTCTCCTTTTTCTAATCCCAATTTTTTCATACCATTTGCCACTTTGCACACTTGCTCCTTGAGCTGATGATAGGTGAACTTTCTTACTTCCCCAGGTTCATCAGCTTCCCAAATAATCGCAACTTTATCACCTTTCCCAGCTTCAATATGTCGGTCAATACAATTATAACTTACATTTAATTTACCACCAACAAACCATTTGCCTGGAAATAGGTCGGTTTTCTCCCAGACTTTATCATAAGGTTTAAACCAACTAATGGATTTAGCTTGTTCATCCCAAAAACCTTCCAAATCTTCGATAGATTTTTTATAGAGTTCTTTATATTCCGTTAAGGACATTCCCGTTTTAGCATACTCGGGATTCAATTTAACCGGATCGAAGACACGTTTCTCTGAAAGAATGCTTTCCATTTTTTCTTCTTTTTCAGTCATTTTTTTCACAAGTTTTATAGTAAAGAATAATTAACACTATAGAAAAGTTTAATATTAGATAAAATAATAAATTTTTCAAGTAAAGTTTTTATGAGATCATAAGTCTATTTTAAGAGATCCAAACATATTGTTTAGATTTTCCATAATCATAAAAATAAAAACATATAATCATCTCATAATTCAATAGTCATATAAAAATTATTAAAGAAAAATGAAGATAGTAACATTCATTAAGTAGCCAAATTATTCAAAATAATTTCGATTATATTAAAGATGGAAAATTTAGAGAAGGTTGATTCAAATTGGAGAGAAAAGTGGAGTAATAAAGAAATAAATATCGAACATGCGATAAAAAAGATTATACCAGGTAATAGAGTATTTATTGATTCCGGATGTTCAGAACCGCAAGCGCTTACTAAAGAATTAATAAAACAATCAGAACGTTTAGTAGATACAGAAATAATTCATTTTCTTACAATTGGTCCAAATAAATATTTTCAGACAGATAAAAGAGAGGATGTTTTTAGACACAATGCGCTCTTTATAGGTGATACCCTGCGAGAGGAAGTAAATAGCGGACAAGCAGATTACACACCGATTAATGTTAGTGAAATACCAAAATTGTTCTTATCCGGAAGAAAATATATTGATGTTGCGTTGATTCAACTCTCTCTTCCAGATCAATATGGTTTTTGTTCATTTGGAATAAATGTGGATATTGGGAAACCAATTGCTCAGTCAGCTTATCTAACTATCGCAGAAATAAATCCTCATATGCCAAGGACGTTAGGCAATAGTTTTATTCATCTGAAAGAAATAGATTATTTTGTTTATCATGAACATCCTCTCTTAGAATTCCATTTCGATGAGCCCACTAAAGTTGTTAAAAAAATAGGGAAAAATCTCTCTAACTTAGTACAAGATAAATCAACAATACATATAGGCTTTGGAGATTTACCTCATAACATTATCAAATACTTATCACAGAAGAAAGATTTAGGGATGCATTCTCATTATATCACAGATGCGATAATTCCACTGATTGAGAATGGAGTTTTAACTTGCAGGAAGAAAAATTTTCATCCTGAAAAGATCATTACAAGTTTTGCACTCGGCTCGAGAAAATTGTATGATTTTGTCGATAATAATCCTTATATTGAATTTTATCCTTCGGACTATGTATGTAATCCGAAATATATTAGTAAAAATAAAAATATGATATCTATTAATTCAGCTCGTCAAATAGATTTAACCGGACAAGTCAATGCAGCTACAGAAGGATATTCCTTTTATTCTGGGTTTGGAGAGACTGTTGATTTTATTAGGGGAGCAGCTTTTTCAGAGGGTGGAAAACCAATCATTATTATGCCTTCCACTACAAGAGATGAAAAACAATCAAGGATAGTTTCTCATTTGGATGAAGGAGCAGGAATCTTATTATCAAGGGGTGACGTTCATTATGTTGTAACTGAATGGGGTGTTGCATATTTACATGGAAAATCTATCAGAGAAAGGGTAATAGAGTTGATTAGCATTGCCCATCCCAAATTTAGGGAACAATTATTACAAGAGGTAAAATATTTAAATTATATTTATTCTGATCAAATGCTTCCGGTGGATGAAAATGGTTTTATAGTAAGATATCCTAAAGAATATGAAACTGTCTTTAAAACTAAGAACGGAGAGGAGATTTCAATAAGACCGTTAAAGACTACTGATGAAGAGATGCTTAAAGAATTATATTATTCTCTAAATGAAAGAGATCGATACTTAAGGTTTTTCGAAGTTAGAAATGAATTTGCTCATACCAAAACCCAAAATGAAGTTAATATTGATTATAATGATATTTTTTCAATAGGGGCATTTATAGGTGAGATTGGGAACGAGAAAATGATTGGAAATGCAACATATTATTATAATCCTAATAAAAATTCAGCTGAGTTTAGTTTTGTGGTACATAAAGATTGGAGGGGCGTAGGATTAGGCTCATATCTTTATAATTATATGATAATAATCGCGAAGGAGAAAGGAATCCAATCTTTCTATGGAAATATCCATATTGAAAATAAGGGAACTGTACATGTTATAAAAAAGGCAGGGAAAGTGAGGATAACGCCCCCAGAACTTGGAGGGAAAGAACTTTTTTATGAAGTTGATTTTGAGGAAGAATAAATTTTAACTCATTTTTTATGTGAATATTTATTATCTTCTATTTTACAATAGAGAGTTTAATGTAATTCCTTTTTATATTAGTCATAATATAAAATAAAAACAAGACGAAATGTAATTTTAACAAGAATTTTTCTGTTCTCTTAAATTTTTTTAAAATAATTTTTAAATATATTTTATGGTTGATTTCATGGAAATTAAGAGGATAATTAAGTCAATAGATAAATGGGATCAAAGTATCATCCTAAAAATTAATGGGAGAGGAGGGAAATTCATCACCACTTTATTGCGGCTTATTTCATTTTTTGGCAGAGAGACAATATGGTTATTTTTACTGGCTTCTTTTTCATTTATATGGTTTGATCCTAAAATATTCTCATACATTGGGGTTGGTTATACAATAGGATTGATTAATATCGTTCCTATTAAACAAATTGTCCGGAGAACGAGACCATTCAATGAATTAGAAAAAATTATATTATATGAACGAAAGTCGACTTCTGGCAGTTTTCCATCTTGGCATTCATATAATACCGCCTCGCAAGCGATTATATTGGGGTATCTCTTTTCTTCATCTTTATTAATGATTGTTTTTTTAGTTATCGCTGGAGTTGTAGCCTATTCTAGAGTACATGTTGGATCTCATTATCCAAGTGATGTTATAAATGGTTATATTATAGGATTAATTGCTGGATTAAGTACAATTTTTCTATTTGGGAAATATTTATATAATTTTATCATATACCTTAATAAAATAAGCAGCATTAATTTTGTATTTTATTCATTCAATCCCTTAATATTTAACAATATTGGATATATACTATTATGTATATTAATATTTGGAGGGATTTTTATTCTCTCGACTTACCGATATTTAAAGGGTATTTTATAAGAAATGAATACACTAAAAAGAAGTATATGTACAGATATTAGTGGTCTAGTTGCTTTTTCTTATTGAAGAGGTCTTTTAATTCATCAAGAACTTGTCCACGAACATTTTGCTCACTTGTTTCTCTAATTTGATCTGAAGTCCTTATCTCGATTGGAACTCCAGATTGGGCGATATGGAAGGCTCCACTTTCAACAGCATTTAATCGAGCGTCGATTTCATTTAATTGCTCTGATATGCTCTCTGAAAGTTTAATGACAGCATTCATCACTTCCTCTAAGGTAGTACCTAAACCCTCTACTTTTTTCAATGTGGGATCTGTTAGATTATTAGTACTGATAATATCCTTTAAATATTTAGAGAATTCCGGTTTGGAAAATTTAGAGTAGATTGAACTTAGGTAAGTTTCATAATTAAAATCATATTCCTTGTTTTTGAAAAGATCTTCCATTTTTTCCTTTATAAGTTCGATATTCAATTTTATTTTTGGATCATCCTTAATATCTGGATCAAATTTATGAATTAAGATTAAGATATATGGCATTTCTTCTAATATCACTAATATATCGAGGATTTGCCTAAAATAATCAAATGATTCATCAAATCTTTCTGGATCTTGAACATCAATGACATAGATAAGCATATCTATTTGTAGAAAATATTTTTCAGGTTCCTTTAGATATTTATCCCTATACGATTTTTGACCCCCGAAATCCCAAATAAACAAATCTAAATTAGGTTTCTCAAAACTTTGTCGATTCACTCCTTTAGTAGGTTCTAAATTAGAGAGTTCTTGTATACCCTTTTCCATCCCAACCTTTGAAACTATAGCAGTTTTACCAGCATTATCTAAACCCACAACTATAATCTTTTGAGCGTTTTTATCTAATATTTGTGTTTCTCCATCAATTTGTTTTATTAGATTACTAAGAGTTATGGCTTTTTTTATATTAATCTCTAAATTGGAATACTTTTTTTTATAAATTTCTAACTTTATTTCTACATCTTGAGAGATCTCAGAATCTTTCTTAGTTTTGCTTTGTTCTTTAATAAAATTGTTTAAGGGTGCATCTTTGTCTAATTGAGCTAATTCATCAATATTTGAAGTTTTTAAAATTTCACTGATTACTCGTGCTTGGTTCTTACCCAAAAATTTATAAGCAGAAATGGGGAGCTTAAGAAGATCCTCAATACTATTAAAATCTTTCTCTAAATATTCCTCATCTAAGAATCTTCTAAAAACCTCTATTACATCGGAACTTTTGGTATCTGAAGTAATTTCGATTCACGCCTCTATGTGTTTATACTCTACTAGTTTAAAATATTTCACGCAAAAAAATTTCTTTATAATAAATATAGAAATATGTGTATTTAAAAGAAAGTTATGATCCCGTCTTATTAAATATGAAATAGAGCAAAGAAATTTTTTTATATAGAATATAGTGTCAAAAACCAGATTCATTAATCCTTCTCTTTTTGATGAGTAGTTAAATATGTGAAAAAATTCGTCAAAAAAAAATAAATATAAATATTCTATTCGCATAATAAAATTTTAGAGGAATTTAATTCAAATAATATTTTCTAATAAATTATATTTTATTTAGAATTTATGCCATCCAATGTCCATAATGATGAATTTTTAGAATTAACCATAAAGAGTCCTTGTTGCGACTCTCCAAAAATAACACAAGAGGATGGATTTTATGTTTGTATGAATTGTGGAATTGTTTTTTCTCGGATTATAGATGACTCTCCTCGCCGTGCGTTTACTGCTGAAGAGATTGAAAAAAGAAAAACGAATGAGCGTGTGTATAGTCCTATAGGTCCGCGTACAATAATAAGAGGCAACCGCGATGCGAGAGGTACATTATTAAGCCCTAAATATAAATCAAAATTTAATAGATTATCAAAAATACATCGATCGCTTACAACGAGCTTTGAACGAAATCTATGGATTGCCCTACCAAATTTGCAAAGACTACAAAAAAAATTATGTATACCAGATCAAGTAGCTGATGATGCTTTACGGATATATACACAAACCGTTAAAAAAAAATTAACGATGGGGCGTTCAATAGATACTCTATTATCTGCTTCTATTTTTTGTGCCTTACGTATTCATGGAATACCTAGAACCTTAGAAGAAATAACTAGTGCGGCTCAAATTACAAAGAAAAAAGTTATTAAAAGTTATAGGTTGATATTTATGGAAATTTTACCAAAGCTAAATCTTAAAGTCCAACACTTCACTTCGGATCGCTATGTGGATAAGTTTAATGATGAATTAAAACTCTCTATGAAATGTAGGAATATTGCTGTAAAGTTAATTAAAAATGCAAGAGAAAATGGCTTTAATTCCGCTGGTAAGGATCCTAAAGGAATAGCTGCTGCATCCATTTATATTGCTTCTAAAATCTGTAATGAAAATAAAACTCAGAAAGAAATTTCTGACTTGGCAAACATAACAGAAGTCACCTTGAGGATGCGAGTTAAAGATCTTCAATCTTTTAATAGCATTCAAAGTTAATTAAAAAAATATTCTTCTATAACTAATTTAGTAAAAAATCTAGAATTATATAGGGACTAATTTTTGCTCTTCTTCAAATAATGGAAGATTTCGTAGCATTTGATTTAGCACAGGTAAATATTTTTTTATATTATACTTCCAAGCATCAATTATAAAATCAAGTATCATTAATTGGAAGAGTTCACTCACTATTTTTCTTGAAATTCCGAGATTTTTTAAATACGTCTCAACTTTGAGGGTTATTTCATTGATATCAATATCAGCTTTTTTAGAGGATATAGCATAAAGGAGCAACATCAATGAGCTCATTTTATAATCTTTTCTCTCTGAAAGTTTATTAGCTAAATCTAGATATTTTTCTGAAGCTTTTTTATATTCATCATCAGTTAAATCTTTCAAAATATCCTGGTAATATCTTTTTTTCAATGCTTTTCGTTTTTTAAAGATTTCTTGAAATTCTGATTTGTTATCTTTTAGTTTTTGATTTAAAATATCTATCTTCTGATCCATTTCCAAAAATATTTTAGACTTTTCTCCCCTTTCTTCTCTGGATAATATTTTTTCTTGAACTTCGCCCTTCTTTTCTTTCTCTAAATAAGATCTAATTAACTCATGTTCAGGCGTAAATAAGATTAATTTTTCAGAATATATTTTTAGAGTCATTGAAATAAGATCATCAAAATTGGCATTCCAAGCATCCATTAGTTTTATAAATAATCTAACTTCTGGTAATTTTCCAATTTCTGGGAATTTCTTATAATACTGATCAAGATTATCAAAAGCTATTTCTTCTCTCTCATTAAATAGATATATTAGAGAAGAAATGATTAAACAGATTCCAGCATGCTTATTGAATCCTTTTTCGTATAGTTCTGGAATTAATTTGAGATAAGAAGAAGCAGCTTCTAAATAGTTCTGTTCAGATATGTTTTCAATTATAGGTACATAATATCTATGCTTCATCAACTTTCTTTTAGCTATATCTTCTTTCTCATTAGATATTGCTTCAGATAAATTGATAATCGTATTTTTCAGTTCCTCTTTATTAATTGTAATTTTTTCTCTAACTTGTGGTTTAGATATCTTCGCATAATCTATTCCTAAAAGATCATAAAGTATTTTTTTTTCCTCTTCGAATAAAGGTAATTCTTCCATAAAGGATAAAGCTTGATTCAATTTTTCATCATCTTTTACTTTATAGAGATCTATTATATACTCAATTAATAAAATTGGAAATGTATCTAAAAAGAGCTGGTTTGATTTTGTTTTTTTCTTAGTGTATTTAATAAATTCATTCATATTTTCTTGTTTCATTTTAATTAAACAAATTACAGCAAATGAGACTGCTGCAAGATAATATTTTCTCAATTCATTTAATTTATCTAATGTTTTTTGATAAATTTCTACAGCGTTCTGGTAATTTTCATTTTCTAAGAAATTCAATGCTTCTTTAAAATAGGCCCTTTTTAACCCTCTTCTCTGTCTAAATTCGAATTCTTTATCTAATCGTGCATCTTGAGATTTTTTCTTTATTATTGAATGCCTTTCTTGTAAAGATTTCTTTTTTAAAGTAGTTTCAATCTCTTTTGCTCTTGAAGCAATTTTTTCTTCCTCTGTTGCAGAGAGTTTGTTATATACCTGTTTTTTATAAAATTTATCTTCAATTTTATCTAAATAGCTCAATGCAGAGGACAGATCCCCCATTTCTATATATAATTCCGATATAGCTTTATTTAACTCATCAAAATCGGGTTCATAATCCTCTAAATAAGCATTTGCGATATTTTTTGCTTTTTTAATTAAATCAACAGCATAGATAATGCTAGAACGATTATTCCCTACTTCAATAGCATTCAGAGCTTCGCTTTTAATTATATTAATAAATAATTTACTGCTTTCTTGTGATTTCTCATAAAGCATCTGGTCTCTATAAACAAAATTTGCTTTTTCTAAAAGATCCTCAACTTTTTCATATCCATATAGGGTACTAATTTCTTTAAAACTTTCAATTAGGGAAGAAAAAACAAATATTAGATAATCTTTTTGAATTTGTTCTGTTTCAATTTTAAAATATAGATTAAATAATTCTTCTAATTGATTTGCTTCTAATAATATATTCATAGCTTCACAGAGAATTTGATCTGCTAATTTTTTCTCCCCAATATTTGTTAAATATTCAGAATGTAATTCTAAATATTTTGCTGCTTTCATATGATCATTTGTCTTGGAGAATTTTTCCGCTTTTTCTAATTTAGTGTTATTTATGTCTTCAATAATCATAATTTCTACCTGCCTAAAAGATCTGATCGTCTCAACTCCTATTCTTAAATCTTTTTGAAGAGCTTCTTTTCTTAAGCTTTTAATTTTTTCTTCGACATCCGAACTAACTTCAGTTAAATTCTTTTTTAATTCTAAAGAATTTAATTCATTTAAAAGATAAGAGGCCATTCCGAAATCATGTTTATGTAAAAATTGTCTAATAATCTCCTCTAAACTCTCATCCAGGTTAACTTTTTCAACATTAAATGCCTCCCATAAATTCTCAATTTCATCATAAGTTCTTTTTGCGTCATATGTCTGCTCATCTTGAATATTTTTTTGAAGAATTTTTATTAAGATATTTGTAAGTTTATGGGTGAACCGTTCCATTGCTTCAAATAAACCTTCCCTTTGATATGTATGGATACTTATATATAATTGCTCTCTAGCGGCTTCTAAATTACCGATTGAAACTAAATAATCCGCTGCTGATAATACCTTTTCTATTAAATCTTCTAAAGTTTGTTTAATTTGTTCGTGAGGGAGCCTCTCTAAAATAGTAAAGGCATTCTCTACTCTACATGCAGAGATCCAAGAATTGATGGCTAATCTAAATGATTTTATTATCAAGTCTTTATCTTTTAGTTCTATTAATGACCATTGCGCAGCGTTCTCATACTGTCGTGCGGAAAATTCATAATCCCCTTTATTAAATAACTTATTTCCTTCACGAATCATTGTTTCAGCATAAAGTCTTTTATATTCATTAGCTTTTTTATTATTTACACTATCCAAAATTTTTGCTGCTTCTAAAAAAAGATTTAATTGAGAATATAAATATGCTGCTTGCTCGCTGATGATATAATACTCTTCTTTGTTAAAAACATTACTAATAAATGCCGCCTTTTTAATTGCTTTTGCAGCTTCAAAAAAATTTTTTTGATTATAATAAAAATTCGCTTGCATAATTAAAATGGGAAATCGTAGCCATGCATTCTCTAAATTTAATGGTTTATCACCTGAAATCATAGCAGAAGCTAAACAGTGAAGAGCTTGACGAAAATCTTTGGGGTGAAGATTGATAAAGGTCTCAAAATTAGGGTATTTAATCCAAGATTCTTCTAATAATTCTATAGTAGATTTAGATAAGATTCCGTCTTCATTATTATACATCAAGACTGTTGGAATATCCCTCTTGATTTTCTTGAAAATTTCCAATATTATATTAAATAGCTCACTTTGCTCTTCATCTAAGGGATTCATAAAATAGAGAATTCCATCTACGTTTGGGATAATCTCATCAAAATTTGCCGTTAAACTTGTAATAACATCAATTTCTAACTCACAAACATTTTCTAATATATGAATTTCTCTATTCCATTTCATATATGTGTCTTTATCTTTTCCCATTTCATTCAAAGCAGTAGAAACATAAGGAAGTGAAAGATCCGAATTACCTAATATTAAAATTCTGAATATATACCGCATTTTAATTAAGATGAATTGATAAAAATGTTTTTTCTATGTGATTTTATAAAAATATTTTATAAAAATGTTTTCTTTTCATATATAAAATACATATTATTTACGAGGAAGATCTTTTATGGATTACCATGTTGAAAGGAACTATAAAATTCTAAAAGAAAAAATGGAGGATTCACTGGAAACTACTCTTGAATTTGGCAGAGAGTTAATAGATACTGAACTGGATGCTGGAGTTTTCGATTCTATTGTTAAACTTGTCGTTAAGAAATTTTATGATATGTGGTGTGATAAAGATGCTCGTTCAGGCACAAAAAAACAGATAAAAGTGACTTTGGATGTCGCTAAACAACTGGTTCAAAATGGATCACAAGAAAAATTTGATCAATTAATTAATAATAATTTCAAAGAATATCTAAGTGGAGATCAAACATATCTTCAATGTAGTAAAACCCATAAAAATTTTGGTAAATTAAAAGAAGTCACTAAAAAAGGTTTTATATCTCAAGTTAAAGAAGCGGTTAAATTTCTTAAAGTTGAGGAGAATGTGAATAATTACAATGAATTAACAAGAGCTGCATTTGAAACAAAACAAGAGGCATTAAATGCTCTTTCTCAACAATTAGATCATAATGATGAAGGAATTAAAATAGTGGAGAAAGATCCATCGATTCTCAGCATTCCCACAGGAAAAAAAACAATCCTAAGAATATTACGGAAGGGTTTTGAGCAAACTAAGCGTGATCTAATTAACCGATTGGATGATATTTTTAATTAACCAACCTTATTTTATTTAAATGTGGTAATGTTATACAAGTTATCATGAATGATAATAAAGATAAGAATTATCAATCTCCAAAATATAGCCTCATTAGAAGATTTTTTTTAAATCTTTTAATAATCACATTTATAATAATTATATATTTTTACGTTTCTGATTATTTTGGGTCGATATCAACTATTTTTTTAAAAAATTCTAAATTCTTTGTATCTATTAGTTTTACTCTATTGATTTTTGCATTTTTCTCGATTTTAGCCGGACCATTGCCAGCAATTATTGCAGGTTTTTTTGGTGAATTAATTTATCAATTTTCATTTTATGAGAATATAAGATTAGAATGGTGCGTGATTGTTTCATTAATAGGATTAACCGTCAGTATCTATAAATATAAACCGTTAAAATACAAATCTTGGAGAAAAATTTTCTTTACATTTATTTCTCTAACAATTTCCGCATTTATTATATCATTTTTAATAACAATCTTTCAGGCTATATTAAATCCAATAATAAATTTGAATTCACTTTTAGTGGATTATGGTTGTAAATATTTGGTTCATGCACTCCTTTCTGTTGTAATTATTGTGCCTTTATTAGTATTGATTTATGATAGAGCTCTAGCTAATAAAGAGCAACATTTTTATAACCTATTCTTCACTCACCATCCTATTTATCAAAGTGATCATACATTTTATTTAAGATTTGGAAGAACATATATTTATTTCTGTTCTCGTTGTTCAGGTGTTATAATTGGGGGATTAATTATAATTCTTGTTAATGATGTATTAAATAGATCTATTGGTTTTACTATTGAACCGGAAATTGCTGTGATATTATGTATTTTTTTACCTATTCCCGGATTAATCGATTGGGGCACTCAGAGATTATTATTGCGTAAAAGTACAACAGAATCTAGACTCTTCACAGGATTTATAATAGGAATTGCCCTATATTACTTAAGTTTTACAGATAAGTATATTATTTATATGTTTTTTCTAATAATTTTTTATTTTTCAGTAGTGGGGATTGCATTATACATAGGACAAAAAAGAGAGTTAAAAAAAGCAGAAGAAGAGGAACATAAATCACCTATACTTGAAGAGGATCAATTTGAATAATATTATTTTCATTCATGGATTAGAAAGTTCTGGACATGGTTTTAAGGGAAATCTATTTCGAAAAAAGATACCAGGATGTCTAACTCCGGACCTAAAACCCTATGATCCCAATATTCCCTACCAAAAATTATTAATAGACAGGATGCAGCAACTAAATCGAATTCTTGTGAAAAGAGAATCTTGGAAAATTATCGGTTCCTCTTTCGGGGGTCTCATGGCTGCGTTATTCACTCTAAAAAATCCTAATAATGTAAAAAAACTGATTTTATTAGCGCCCCTTTTAGCTACACCTGAATTAAACCCTTCAAAATATAATTCAGTAAATTTACCCGTAATTGTTTATCATGGAAGAAATGATCAAGTGATCTCTATAAAACCAACTAAGAAAAGAGCTAAAAGATTATTTTCTAACCTTAGATATAACATCGTAGATGATGACCATATTCTTCATCCTACAGTAGAAGCCTTGGATTGGCATCACTTATTAGATCTAACAGAATAATTTCTCATTTTGTTTGATATCATAACTATTAACAATTGGACTCCAAGTTTTTTTTATTCCTTCCTATTAATTACTTTATAAAGAAGAACAGTTTGAAATTTTTGATAGTTTTATTAAATAATAAGTTGGATTTATTAGATCATAAATTTACATCAAATGATTTAATCGTTAGAGCAAATTTGGAAAATAATAAAAATTAAAACTTATAAAAAAATTAAATCATATAAGTCAGTGAAAGAGATGTCACAAAAAAATAGGGTTTATGTATGTGCAGAATGTGGATATGTTTTCCCAGATGAATTAGCTGGATTGATCGAGGAGGGAACGCAAGTATATTGTGAAAACTGTGGAAGACCATTTACTTTAGAAGGAAAAAGCTTCGTCAAAATGGAAATTAAACCTCCCGAGAAATGGGAATATCCCCGAAGTTTCAAAAAACCTAAAAAGAAAGTGAAAACATATCCAACTTTAAATAAAGCAATTCAGATTCTGAATAAATTCTCCTACATTATTATTTTAATCGGCGCATTAGCATCATTAGGTTTAATGGTCAGAATCTTTTGGAACCCGAGTGAATGGCAACTAATCATTATTAGACAATCTATTATAGGATTAGCAGGAATCATAATTGCGATAATTGATAATGAGTATATTTGCAAGAAAATTAAAAATGGAAATTATGGAGAAATAATTGTTGATAGCCTTGCATTTGGTATTCTGGGATGCATCATATTTGGCTCTGGTGTTTTCTTATTACTTAAGGGTGTGTTAGTAATAATTTTTATTTTATTGAATAAAAAGAATCAAGAAATGGATTTTTATGAAATTGGACTTTTAATTAAAAATTCAATAAATAATTTTTCAGCGAAAGCAGGAGGTATTATTATCATTTTCGCGTTAGTTGTTGTATTTGGAGGTCCAATTAAATTTGAAGGAATTCCAATAATATACTATCTTTTATATTTCTCACCTTCAAACTTCCTAAAAATTTTACCTCGATTACTTGTTATTGGAATATTTCTCAGTATCGCACTTAGCACCTTAATTATTGATCGTAGATTAAAAGATAAAGTCAAGTATAAGCAGTATTTTAAGATCAAAGATGGAGTGAGAACCATTATCTTAGGAATTCTTGGTGTAATGTTTTTCGCAGCGGGAATATTCATTTTGATAAAAGGGGCCTTACTAATAATATTACATATAGCTAAGCCTAAAATTCCTAAAGAACCAGATCTTCAATATAAAACAGAGGAAATTAAAGATGATACCATATTAAAAGGAGAGATGAATAAAGAAGGACAAAAGGCTTCCAAAGCACCCGAAAAGATAGAGCCAATCTCAGAAATTAAAGTAAAAAGCGAGAGTGTGGAAAAGGAAGAAGAAGTCAAAGAAGAAATCATCAAGATAAAAAAAGAAGATGTAAAAAAAAAAGAAGAGATTGAAGATAAAAAAAAGGAGATAATAGAAGAGAAGGAGAAGGAAATAGAAATTAAACTGCACGAATCCCTATTACCTGTGAAAAACGAAAAAGATAAAAAATTGGTAAAAGAATATTTTGCAAAAATATTTGCGGTTCTTTCTAAAAATATTAAAGAAAAAATAAAGGATTTGAAAATCCCGAAAAAAGAGAAGAGAGAGATTCTCAGAGAATTAGCTTTTCTTACAAAAGAACAGCAAATAAAATATATTGAAGCAATAGTAAATCTTTATCAAGAAAGAATTCCAAAAAAATTAATTGAAAAAATTAGGAGCCTTCCTAATGTGAAACCAGAGCACTATGAAAAAATAATTGAAGAGCTCAAATATATGGATTCTGATGAACAAATACAATTTGTTCAATTTTTAGAAAAATTCGCGTAAAGTAAAGAATATGTCGCTTGAGAAAAAAAAAGATTCTAAGGAAAAAAAGAAAAGAACTGTTTTAGAGGAGAGTTCATTTCGAGAGACAGACTTTACTCCATTAAATTTAAAGGAAGGACAAAAAATAGAAAAAGAGCAAATTCCAATAGAAGAGAGTAAAATACTTGAAAATTTATCTGAAATTGAAAAAGATGTGCTGGAGATTGCTGAAGATATATTAAAATTAAAACGGTATGATACTAATTTTGAGGTTGAATCTCAAGCGAAAATTCAAAAATATCCTATAATAGAAAAACTATATGCTACTTGTATTGCTAAATTAGCATATAATAAAGGTTATAGCAAGGAGGATATATTTTTAGCTATTAGAGGCTTAGAAGAGAAAAATTGGATAGTCACAAACGAGAGAAGAACGAAATTAGAGATCCTATCAAATGATAAGCTTTCAACAATACTCGAATTTGTGAGGGAAAACCCCGGAATACATGCAAGAGATGAAAAGATTGAATTGGATCTTGATATAACCCGTACTCCTTTTTTGAAGCATATAATGACTTTAGAAAATTTTGATCTTATTAGATCCAAAAAAGTTGGAAAGACGCTTCATTATTTTTTAAAAGACGTACCAGATGATTATGATAAATTTAAAGCTTTATTCTTAAACAAGCTTATTCCACAGATTATTGAAGAATTATTTAAAGATGAGGCTGTAGCGATTTCCAATATCGCTGAAAAATTGGATGTATACCCAGGGACTGTGAATTATCATCTAAATAAGATGAAAAAATTAAATTTAATAAAGTCTTCCACAAATAAAGAAGGAAAAAAAATACATTTAGTAAATATTGATCTCTTGAAGAAATATAACGCTATTTTTAAGGAGCCAGATTTTACAAAATTATTAAGTGGGTTATAAATATTTTAGACCACTTTTTTGACTGCTTTGTTTTTTTAATCAGACTTCTCTTTAAAAAATCTTCAATATTCCATTAATGTTTTTTGAGAAAAATATTATATAAAGTTAAGATCAATTCTTTTTTATAAAATACTAAAATAAATGGGGAATATTTTGAGGATTCTGTTTTTTAAATCTCTAAGAAATAATAAATTGAAGAAAATCTTCATGGGTTTTTTAATAAGTATTTTTATCATCAATTTCTTAGTTTCATGTTTTTTAATTTCAAAAACCAGTCACTTCAATTATCAAGACTTAAGTTATGGCGATTTGGATAAATTAAATATATCCAATTCCGATTTTAATGTTTTAGAGTTTTGGAATCAAGAAATCACACGTGTGAATAACATAGATTTAAATATTGAATATGGTCAAAATTCAACTTTAGAATATAGACAACCTCTCTCTGGAAATACCAGTTTTTGTGAAATTAAGGAAATTTTTTTCGACTCTCCCAATTGGGTAAATGCAAGTCCTTCAGTAATCAAACTCCATGGATATTTATTATTTCCAGAAGTAGTAAAAAGTGAAAACCCAGGATGTTTGTGCATGCATGGACTTGGCAATCAAGCCAATAAATCTTTTAGTTTAGCATTTGTTTATCTTGAAAAGGGTTTCATCGTATTGTGCCACTCTCACCCCGGACATGGTCTATCAGAGGGTGAAAAACCATCTTCCGAGAATTTCTTTTATAATGGAGATTTTAATCAAACCTCACATAATTATCTTACCATTGCTGGAGCAATACAAGGATTAAGAGTATTAGAGAATCGAACAGACGTTAATAATTCGCAAATTATGGTCACTGGTACTTCTTATGGAGGATTAAACACAATGTGCTTAGCTGGAATATGTGGAGAAAGAATCTCGTCAGTAAACCCTATAATAGCAATCGGAGACAATAGAAAATTAACACAAGATCCAACAAAATTATTGTTCTGGATATGGGATATAAATCCCTATAATATTCCTGAATCTTTCTGGAATAATCAAAATCTTAGAATCGATCCTAAGTATTATTTAGAATCTGATAAAATGCCGAAAATTTTATTCATCATAGGCACAAATGACGAATTCTTCAGTTATAAGTCTATTGAACCAAGTTTTAATGCAGCTAATACAACTGAAAAATATCTCCAAATCCATCCTAATGGACATCATGTGGTATTTGATTACGAAGAGAGTGTTTCTTTTTTCATCGAATCTACTCTCAATGGAACTCAGAGATTTTTTAATACCACTATTAATGAGGAAACCATAGAACAAGGTCTTATTGGCTCTAATTTAAAGGTTAACATTTCAATTTCTGCTAAATCAACTGTTAAAAATGTTCAATTAGCTTATAGATATTTAAATTTATTAGGAACGGGCTGGAAATCTATAGGTTTGACAAACACGAGTTCTGATACATGGATAGGAAGTATACCTCCAAGCCTATTTAGTTCAAAAGTAGAATATTTTATAATTGTCAACATTGAGGGAAAAAATATATGGTTTACATCAAATATCTTTGAAGGGGGGACTTTAAAAAACAACTTCTCAATTTTCCTCTATATTCTCTTCATAAGTCTGGCGATCATACCTATAATTATTATTATTTGGAGGAGATATAATAAAAATTTCAAAAAATTGGAAAAAACTGCTAATATAAATGCTAAAAAATATCTCTCTGTCGAATTATTATTAATTGCTGCTCTTGATGTTTTATTTTATGTCTCACTTTTATTGCCATATGCAAATTTTGGTAATAACAGAGTTTCATGGTCTACTATACACTTATTTAATCATTTATTTACTTGGAACCAAATATTTGGTCAATTGACACTATTTATTACACCTATATTTTTCATTTTATATATTCTCAATTCATATCTATGTTATGTGAAGCCTATTATGGCTGGTCTCTGTAAATTATTTTATTTCCTCTTTATGCTATTAGTGTATATAATATTCTATCAATTAATAGCAGGGTCAAGTGAACTTTCAGCTTTTGGAGCTATTACTCTGGGAATTGGTTTTGATTTAATTCTTTTAAATTCAATTGGATTGGTCATTTTAGGGATATACAAACGCCGATATAAAACAAAATTTCATATGAGAACACCTAAAAGAAAAATATATAACGTTGATAGATGGTTTGGGATAAACTAGTTTTTAGTTTCTATTTTTTTTAATTTTTTTAGGTAAGAGAAACTTTTATTAGGGAAAAAATAGAAAAAGAATTAATTAAGTATAGAGATTAGATAAATTCATGGAAAAGAGAAAAAAAAGTATTATTATTTCAATTTTAATTAGTATTTTTTCAATTATTCTAATCATTATAATTTTATTAAATTCAATATTCTTTCAATTCTTCTGGAATCAAGAATTAAGAAATATTCTCCCAAATTTTGAATTCTTTTTCCGATATATTACAGAATTAGGAGGGACTTTAATATATTTAGGAATATTTTTTACTCTATTCTGGGGAATCAATAAAAAATTCGCTAAAAATTTAATTTTAATATATATTAGCTCTAATTTTGTTAATTTTTATGCAAAGACTTTTATTGGAAATCCCCGTCCAGATCAATCAAATTGGATTTTAATAAGCGCGTCCCATTTAAGTACACCAAGTGGTCATGCTATGAGTTCCACAGTAGTATGGGGATATCTTGGTATTAAAATGAAAAATATTGTGAATCTTATTGTTTCAGTAATAATAATAATCTTAGTAAGTCTTTCTCGGATGTATCTTGGTGTGCATTGGTTAGGAGATATTTTAACGGGTTGGCTATTCGGATTAATAATTTTATCATTAGCAAATATTATAGAACATTCTGAAATAAAATTAGGGAAAAATAATGATTTTAACATCAATATCATTCTTATAATTATTGGGTTTGTCGCATTAATTTTAACCGAAATTTTTAAAATTTCCAGCTACAACTTTGGAACTGTAGGTGGTCAATTTATAGGAATTGGAATAGGATTTATTTTGGAGCAAAAATTTGTCGATTTTAATATAGATTTGGAAAATAAGAAGAAATGGAAAATCATTATTCGAATTTTTATTGGAATCTTGATAATAGCTATTCTTTATTTAGGATTATATCTTGTAATAGATTCTGATATATTTTGGCAAGTTGCTCTTCAATACATTATTGTATTTTTAGTAGGCATATTTCTATGGCCTTATTTATTCAAAAAATCAAATTTATGAAATATTTAGCAATAAAAAAGGTGTTATGATCTTTGAAAAATCAAGAAAAAGTTCAAAACGAATCTTTGGCTATATTTTGGGGATTTATAATTATCATATTAGGAGCTATTGGAATTATTCAAATCGGATTACTTGATAGTTTAACTCAATTTATAATTTATGGAGTAATTCTTTTTTCCTTAGGAATAATTATTTTTTGTTTTGTAATAATTTTTGATAAGAAGAATCGTTAAAACCAATGTTTCTATTTATTTTTTGGTTAATCTCTATAATTTGATTTGAAGAGATCCGTTTATTAAAATTTCTAATTTTATAATAATTCTTTAATTTCAGGGAGAGATTGAATAAGTGTTCGAATAGCATTGTCTATTCCATTTTCCATATTGGGATGAATTTCATTTGTCTCTAAAAGATCATATTCCGTTCCTGGAAGATCCGATATTGCTAAAATTGAGCTCGTTTTTAAATTATATTTTTTTCCTAAAAGAAACATAATACTCGACTCCATATCAATCGCCTCAACATTTATAGATCTCATAGCGTTTAGAAAATCAGTGGTTTCGCAGAATAAAGCATCAGTAGTCCAAAGGTTTACTTTTTTAATCGCGTCTTGATATAATTCCTTTGCTTTATTGAATAGTATATTTGTTAAATCTTCATCTGGATAAGTTATAAAAATTTCATGACTCCCCGCAATCAAATTTTGAAATCTTCCCAAAGGATTTGATATTGAATTAAATTGTGTAGTAAGTCCAGGATATTTTAAAATATATTGAGGGCAGGTGCCATCTCCGCAATATGTTGAATTAGCGATAATTATGTTCCCTATAGTGACATTGGAGCTTAGTCCCGCAACACCTCCGCAGAAATCTATTCTTATTATCTTTTTTGCCTTGGTCCTTCTTAGTGCCTCAATCATAATTGCCATATTGGGGGCCCCCAAATTACATTGAATAATACTAACTCTGATACCGTTAATAATTCCATTATAAATCCTCCCTTGATTATTTTTTTCTTCTAATTTGTTTACCATTTTCCGCATTACAGATTTTACAGTGGGAAGTATAACAATATCGCTAACATTTTCTGGTTTTGTTTCTAAGAATAATCTCACAAGTTTTTCATCAACATCAATAAATTTTAAACCTAAATTTAAAAGTTCAGATTTTATACGATTTATCATTTTAAGCCATCTAATTGGGATTACGAATAGTTATTATTTAGATATTTGAATATGAATGAATGTTTTCTAATAAGAATAATGTAATTAGTTATATTTTATAAGTTTAGAGATAATTTACTCTGTACTTATAAAATTTAAGAATCAAGTTAATTTTTCTATTAATGTTTCTAATATTTATAATGTTTTAATTTCAGTGATTTGGTCATATGAAAATTACTAACGAATTTGTTGAAGCATATACGAAATCCAATTATAGAATAATAGGAGAACATAAACATACTGCGATTAAACCATGTCATTGGTTAGAGCAAAAATTAATGACGGGAAGGGCAAATCGTAATTGTTATAAAGAAGCCTTTGGAGTGGAAAGTCATAGATGCCTTCAAAATACACCGTCTTACCCATTTTGTAATCATCAATGTGTTTTTTGTTGGAGAGATATTGAAGAGGGATCTTTAGGAAGTCAATTCGAAGTTAATCCAGATGATCCTGAAGAATTAGTTGATGAGATGTTGAGACATCAACAAGATATTATTAAAAATCATTTACCTCTAAGAAGATACCTTGATAATTATGAATTGATGATTGATATTATTTATTTTATGCTTTTTCAAGATGATTACCATACCATAACGTCTTTAGCTAATAATATTCATGTAAGTAAGAACAAAATAACTCGTGCTTTAAATCTGTTAAAAAATCAGAGTTTTGTAGTTCCAATTGATGTTAATTTGAATCATTATGAGTTAAATAACGAAATTAAGAATTCTTTAGAAACGAAAGATGAAGTAGAACTTCTTATTCAAAGGGAATTAACCAGTCCAGATGATATTATGCGTGCTCATTCAGAAGCTTTATATCCTAATCATGCAGCAATCTCTCTTGATGGAGAGCCTTTATTATATCCAAAAATGTCTGGATTAGTTCATGAATTTAAAAAACATAATATGACTACTTTTATAGTAACAAATGGAACTCTTCCAGAGAGAATAGACCAATTGAATCCTCTCCCATCTCAATTATATATCACACTTCCAGCACCCAATGAAAAGAGATATAAAAAAACATGTAGACCAATGATAAAAAACGGATGGGGCAGAATCATAGAAACTTTAGCGATGATTGAATCTCTTTCAACTAGAACTCTCATAAGAGTGACTGCAGTAAAAAATCTTAATATAAATAATGATTTTATTGACGATTATATTAAAATAATTGAAAAGGCAAATCCTAATTTTTTTGAAATTAAGGGATTCACTTTACAAGCGAAAGCTCTGGAAATTAATAACCGACTAAAGGGAGAAAGAGAATTACAAGAATATTTTCCAGAATATGATTATTTAGGAAATATAGCTATGGAATTTGAAAAAAGGAGTGGATTTCCAATAATTTATAAAAATCAAGTAAGTCGAGACTTTCTATTTGCCGTGAATTGGAATGAAAATAAAGATCCTAAAATTAGAAAACTCTAACTCTTTATAATTGATTTAAAAATATTTTCATAAATTTTTCACCTTTTTCAATTAAATCATACTCTCCATTCTTTCCATTAATTTCAGAAAATTTTCTTTTTGTAAATCTTTCTTGTTTTGGATTGAAAATGGCAAATGGAACTGGTTCATGAGAATGAGTTCGTATCTTACAAGGAGTTAGATGATCTGGTAACACACCGATGACTAAATCGTTCTGAAATTGAGATTCCGCTTGAATTATCGGTTTCATAATTTTTTCATCAAAATCTTTTAAAGCTGCGATTTTCTTTTGTGGGTCTCCAGTATGTCCCATCTCATCAATTGCTTCAATATGCAAATATACGAAATCTTTATCTTTTAATTCATTTATAGCGGCATTTACTTTCCCAGAGTAATTCGTATTTGGGAGTCCCGTAGCACCTTCTACATGCACAGGTTGCAATCTCGCAGCAATACCTAACCCAAAGATTAAATCTACTGCTGAAATGACAGATCCCTCAAGACTATATTTTTCGTTATATGGCTCGATAATAGGTTTTTTTCCGCCACTCCATGGCCAAATATTTGATGCTATATTCTTTCCATGAGATTTTCTATTTTGGTTTATTTCATTGGCAATAAGTAATGTCGCGCTTTTTTCAATTAGCTTAATTATTTTATTAACGGTCTTTTGAGCTTTTTGATTATTACTATCTTGAGGAATTGGAAGATAATCTTTGTAAGGTTTATCGAGAATATCATGAGGTGGGGTAGTAGCAATTTTTTCAGAATATTTTTCTCCATTTAATTTTAAAATATGTCTATATTGCACACCTGGATAAAAATCAATTCCTTGCTCTCCTAAATTTTCTTGTAACATTTTTATCAGATTTTCTCCCTCTGGAGTAGAGATATGCCCGGAAGAATAATCTTTAATTAAGCTATTTTCGATAGTGATGAGATTACATCTGAACGCAATATCTGTGTCATTTAAAGGAACTTTTGCACTTAGGGCTTCGAGGGGGCCCCTTCCTGTAAGATCTCTTTCCGGATTATATCCCAAAATTGTCATATTAGCGCATTCGCTACCGGGATTCATCCCATGGGGGATGGTCTGAAGTAAGCCCATTTTTCCGTGAGATGCGATCCAATCTAAGTAGGGAGTTTCAGCAGCTTCAAAAATAGTCTTATTTCCAAGGCTTTTAATTTGCCAATCTGCAGCTCCATCACAAATAATAAGAATAAATTTCATTAAGTCAATTAATAAACAGTATTTAAGATTTTTTACTATTAATTCCCATATGATGCTTTAAGAACTTAATCTTTACTATTTAATATTTGTTTCTTGATAATTTCTCAGCACAAAATGTATTGCTTTTTTCAAATCTCCTAAATTTATTTTCTTTAATGCAGAAAATTCTAAATATGGCAAAGAATGAGCATAATTATAATTAAACTCACCTAAACGGACAAAATTTAGACCATATTGTTGTGCAGTGTTGATAAAATAATTAATAATCCTTCTTTTATCAAATACTGAGACTTTGTCAATCTTGTTAATTATAATTACTATTGGAATTGAGTATTCGAGTAAAAAAGTGATGAGTTCAAAACTTAAAGGAATTGTCTGTTGCTTTCTATAATAAAATTTTTCAAGCTCATCTTCGATTCTTAGAATATTTATCACTACTAATCCTAAAAAATAGTCAGTATGGTTTTTCTCGATATGGGCTACAATTTGTTTTTTAATATGTTCTTCACGTCGATGGCTTGCTTGTTTCGTAAATCCAAAACCTGGGAGATCCACAATTTCATACTGCATGCTCTCTTGGTATATTGGTTTAATCAGCAGAGTACTTCCCGGAGTCTTTCCTATTTTTCCTTTGAATTCACTTGGATTAGGTAAAAGCAATTTTGTTATTGTGCTTTTTCCAACATTCGAGTTTCCAATTATTAATAATTTAGGATGGTTAAGGTGCGGCATGATAATGGATAAAAAAATCTTCTATAGAAATAATAACTAAGGAAAAGCAATAAAACTTTTGTGCTAAACTCTATAATAGAGATGTAAATAAAAATTAAGAGATAATTTTATTTTTTCATATTTTCTCTCAAATACATATTGACAGTTTCATAGGGAGATAAAGTTCCTTGCAAGTACTTTTTTTTGGCTTTTTCTAAACATTCTGGACAAATAGCTAACTGTAAATCATTCTTAAATTCTTTTTCACATTCTAAACAAATATGATAATGTTGAGTGGATAACAAATTAAACACCTTTATTTGAAAATAATATAGATAAATTAACGAGAACTGGTTTAAATATAAGATGAGACTATAAATTTATTAAAAAATCCGAAAGTGAATCGTCTAGATAAATTTTAAAGGTTAGAGAAATCATCCTGCAAAAACTCTCGGAACATTTTCTTTTTCTTTTTTTCTTCTATTTTTGGTTTAGTAATGATCGGTTCTCCTGCTTTCTCTAGAATCTTCTTTAATTTGTTTGTATCATAATTAATTTTAAATTTGCTTCCAGTTTGATAACGAACGATTTGCGTCTTTTCTATTTTTAAGCGTAAAATGTAGCCTAAACCAAAATAAAACTGATGTTCGGGTATTGGATTAATAGGAGACTTACTTGTGTCTTCTTTTAATATATCATACAGTATAAATTTACTTGCGGTATGATCCTCCACTTCAAACACTATATAGTAGAGAGCATGATACCAGATCTTATCTCTTTTATCCTTAATATATTCTAAAAAATCCTCTTCAGTGATTATTTCCTTCTTCTCTTTTTCCCTCTTTTTCTTGAGTTCTTCTTGAATCCGCCTTTCAATATCTTCAGAGAGAGAAGAGGAAGATTGTTGAGTGGATTTTGTTTCTTTAGATATGGATTCTTCTTGTTTGACTGTATCTACTGCTTGTTGCATTTGCATAAGTTCTTGGAGATCCATTTTCCCAATATCGGAAAAATCTATCATCATCTCTTCCTTAGTTTCTAGTGTTTCTTGAACTTCATCAACTTCTTGAACCTCTTCGATAGGTAAGAATTCTTTAGGAGTTTCTTGTGATTCTGGTGTTTCTCTAACGTGATCAATTTCTTGGAGTTCTCCACTTGGCGGAATTTCCTTAATAAATTCTTGTGATTCTGGTGTTTCTTCAATTTTAGCCACTTCCGAAGTTTCTTCACTTGGTGGAATTGACTCTACAATATCATCAGCCTCTTTAACATGGAAGATTGCTTCTTGCATAGTTTCAATTTCTTCTAGTTCTAGATCTTCGAGATCAGAGAAGTCAGATTTAAGTTGGGAAATTTCTTTTAAATAGGTTTCATAATCATCTTCTTCATCATTATTAATATCTTTATCTTGATTATCTGACATATTCAATTACCTCTAAAAATCTTGAAATTTCAAAATCTTTCTGAAATAATAAAATCCATTATTCAATAATATTATGAAAATAAAATAATTAAAATTAATTTATACATTAATTCAAGATAGGATATGAAAACATTAAACTTAGAAAAGTACAAATTGATTATCTTCGATCTTGACGGAATTATATACAATATAAATGATGCAATTACGAAGGCTGTTGAGGATGGAGTAGAAAAATATAAACTCGAAGTAGAGATTGATGAAGTATTACAAGAAATCGCACACCTAATTGAAGAAATTCAGCATTATCCTGTCCCCAAGATAATTTTGAATTCATTTGATTTGCTTCAAGTCGAGTTTTTGAAAGACATGAGTTATATGAAAAAATTAAGGATCGCTATTTTTTTATTTAATCAATTTAATGAATATCGTGAAGACTCAACAATTTTTGATGGTATAGATACCCTTATTGAAGATATTTATAAAAAAGATTTAAAATTAGCAATTTTAACTAATAATAAAAGCCAATATGCCGAAGAGATCCTTGAGAAATTTAATTTAACGAAATATTTTCCAACCATCATTGGTTTTAATGATGTTTCAGAAGTGAAACCAAGTCCAGAAGGACTTCTCAAAATTATAGAAAAATGGAAGATCAAACCTGAAAATACGATATTTATTGGCGATATGAGTACTGATGTAGACGCGGGTAAGGCGGCGGGTGTGATAATGGTCTGTGTGGCAAGTGGATTAGCAAAAAGAGAAGACTTAAAGGAACATAATCCCGATTATTTGGTAGATAATGTTCAGGAATTAAAAAAGCTACTACAGTTATAAAAAAATCTTATTTTAAAAATTCATTAATATCTTCAAAGTTATAATCGAATTCAGTAGCAATGGGTTTTGATGTGACTTTTCCTTGAAAAATATTAACTGCGTCTCTTAAGGAGTTATATTTTCTGAGTGATTTGAAGATATCTTCTTCGGAAACTAATTTTTCTAAGAAAGGATGCAAATTTTCTGATAATGCCTGAGTGGATGTTCTTGGATAGGCGCCAGGCATATTTGTAACACAATAATGAATAACTCCATCTTCAACGAAGGTTGGATCCTCATGGCTTGTAGGTGCGCTGGTTTCGATACAACCCCCTTGATCTATCGCAATATCTACAATGACAGAACCTTTTTTCATAGATTGAATCATATCTTTACTAATTATATGGGGTGCTCTTGAATCAGGTATATAGACCGATCCGATTAAAATATCGGTTTCTTTCACACAGTTTCGAAGATTTTGTGAATTTGATTTTAAAATAGTGATGCCTTTAGGCATAATTTCATTCAAGTAACGAATCCTGTCCATATTCTTTTCAAGTATAGTCACATGAGCCCCCAAACCATATGCTGACATTGCTGCGTTATATCCAGCTGTCCCTCCTCCTATTATCACTACATTCCCTCGATACACACCTGACGATCCTCCTAATAATACTCCAGATCCTCCATGATGAGGAGATAATAGATAAGAAGCAATAATTATCGACATTTTCCCAGCAACTTCCGACATAGGCTCAAGTATAGGTGCTTCACCTGCAACCCTTACCGATTCAAAAGCTATGGCTGTGGATCTACCATCTACAAATGTTTTAGTTAAATGGTGATTTGCTGCGAGGTGAAGAAAGGAGAATATTACAGGTCCTGGATCAAAATAGGTTAGTTCTTCTTTAACCGGTTCTTTTACTTTAACTAAGATATCACAATTACTATAAATCTCTTTTTTAGAATTCAATATCTTTGCTCCAATAAATTCATAATCATTGTTAGAAAAACCAGCAATATTACCAGCACCTTTTTCTACAATTACCTCATGTCCACGATTAATTAAATCTTCAACATTAGCGGGTATTAATGCTACCCTTCCTTCTCCTTTTTTAATCTCTTTAGGAATACCAATTTTCAAGTTATTATAACCTCTTGAATTAGTTTATACTTTATATATTCTTTGCTTCATTTTTAATTTTTAGATAGATGAATTACATCTACATTCAAAAAGAAAATTAGTGAAAACTTAAGGATTCTAATATAAGAAATATAACTCAATTTTCAATTTTATAGATTCTTACGAAAAAATATTTCATTATCTTAAGTAAAAAATTATAGAAAGATAGAAAATAAATAAGTTTTAAAATATAGAAAAGAAAAAGTATTAGCTTCTTCTGTACAAAAATCTCTCCCAAGAGCTTACATTTGGCAACTCGACTTTTGCGCCCTTTCTTTTTCGAATATCAAGGATAAGATCCTCTTCAAGGCCTCTTGGAACTTGTTCAAATCCATAGAATTCATATCCGAAAAATGCTCTTCCTTGTGTGGAACTTCTTATCTCATCTGCGATACCAATTGTTTCACTAGCGGGTAATAATCCCTCAATACGGACATATTCTCCTTCCGGGTTAACATTATTCACACGTCCTCGGTGTTTGTTGATGATTGCTAAAACTCCTGCCTCTGAACCTTGTGGTGTTTTTACATCGATTTTTTGTATAGGTTCATATAAATGTGGGTCGGCGTCGATCATTGCTAATGAAAGTGCTGCGAATGTCATGCTGGCGACTTGATTATATCCCGTGTGAGCCGGATCTTCATGAATCGTCATATCTGTGAAAACCACCTTTATTCCCATCGCAGGTTCTTTCGCTAGTACGCATGAATCAATCCAATCTCGAAATGCAGCCGTGAGATATGATTTGACTCTATCGAATCTTTGTAATCCTTTAGTACCATTCACTAATAAGTTTCCTTTATAGACATCAACAACGCGCTTAGCTTCTTTCGAGTCCCAATCAGCTTGCTCTCTTAATATCTCTGCTCGTTCTCTATCATTCATCAGATCCGTGATCTTTCCTGCTTCTAATAATTTTTCCGTCTGATCATCTAATGGTTCCATATAAAGCTTTAATCTATTATGAGCATTCGATGATTTAGTGTGATATTCTCTGCTTTTTTTATTGATTTTTTCTCGATAGACAATTATTGGTTCCCCAATTGAGATCTCAACTTGATTATTAATCCTCTTAGTCAAGATGTCTATCTGGAGCGGGTCTATTCCTGAAAGTATGTATTCTTTGCTTTCTTTGTCGAGCATAAACTCAGCTGTGGGGTCCGCCATAAGCCATTTCTTAACGACTTGTCCTAACTTGCCAAGGTCTTGTGGATCCCTTGGTTTAATACTTCTGGATACGACTGCTTCACAAGCGTAACTGATACTCTCAAAAGAAGGCACTTGAGAGGCTTCCTCCAGAGTGTCGGGTGCCTTATCTGAAGCAATAAAAGTCTCCCCTGAAGGGCAAATAAATCCATAAAGAGCAAATAGATTACCAGCTGGTATCCTATCAATGTCTAAAATATCCGTAATTTCCATTACTCCCAAACGCTTTATCCTCTGACTTTTTCTCTGATTTACTAGATAAATCGAATCGGTAGTATCTAATGTTCCAGAAAATACTCGTCCAATTAAGGTCGCACGATAATTTTGCTTAGGATCAAGGAAAATTTTAGTAATCATCCCCGTTAAAGGTCCTTTTGGATCACTTTTAGCTAATGCCTGTCCTAATTCCGAGTCCATATCTCCGGACCAAATTTTTGGTATTCTGTATTTTGAGGCAGTAATAGGATCTGGGATATGATCAACAACCATTCGAAGCATTGGTTCGTCTAATGGAAGATTTTTCCGTAACCACGGAATATCACCCTCACTATATTTTTCAAATACTTTTAATGGTGTATAATCATTCTCTTTAAGGATTTCAAAGGTAAAACCCCATCCATGTTTAGCTGAACCTACTGCCACAGAGTTCTGAGCGAATTCTACACCCCAATCAGACCATTCAGGTCGTATTTTTTTAATTAATTCGTTTACTTGCTTGGTGATTTCATCTATTCTTTGATAGGTTTCTTCAGGACTTAATTTCAATTCACTAATTAACCTATCAACTTTATTAATAAATAAAACGGGTTTACAAAATTCATTTCCAACGGCTAATCTGATATTTGTTTCAGTTTGAGTCATTACACCTTCAAGGGCATCAACTAAAATAATACATCCATCAGATCCTCTTAGTGCTCTTGAAACTTCTCCTGTGAATGAAATATGACCGGGGGTATCATTAATTTGGAATATATATTCCTCATTATCATCTGGTTTCCTTGTATCATTGAATGAAAGTAAGACTACACTTGTAAAAATGGTAATCCCACGAGCTTGTTCTTCTTCATCTGAATCTGTCATCTGCAATTGACCTGCATCCTCCTCACGCATAAGACCTGCTCTACGCATCAAATAGTCCGTAGCGGTAGTCTTACCATGATCGATGTGTGCAACAATTGAGAAGATCCGTTTTTTTTCATATGAGCCTTGGGTTATTTCCTGTGCAATTATCTCAGGATTCTTTACTTTTACCATAGTACTTCACAATATAATTATAATTTCTTAAATTTAATTTATTAAACTCGAAAATAATTTTCTAGCTTGGAGTAGTAAATATACAAAACCATAAAAATTTTATTACTATAGAGTAAAATCAGCAAAGGAAAAGTATGGAAACTAAACTAAATTTATCCTAACCAATGATTTAACGGCGAAAATAATCCATATATGGGTGTAAACTTAATAATTTAGAAACTATCAGATTAAATGAAAATAAAACGAAAATAGATCGGAAAATTATTGTTCAATATTCTTTCTTTGAAATCCTTGAGATTTGATAATATTACCTCTACTCATATCTCTAAAAAAACTAAAATGGAAATTATTAATATTTAAAGTGAATTTCTATAATTATAGAAGAAAACATTTTTAAAATCAATCAGAAGTAAAGAAAAAGTCGATTTATTCTTTGAAAGGGCGGAAAGTTTTTTAAAAGGAGCTTATGAGAGATTTAAAGATAGAGATTGGGACATTGCTTGTTTTATGGCGGAACAATCTGTACACCTTCATTTAAAGGCACTCATTCTTGAAAAAACCGGGGATTTTCCAAAAACTCATTCAATAAAAGGATTATTTGGGATATTGTATAATTTAAATATAGATGATCGATTTAAGTATGATAGACAAAATTTGAGATTTTTAGAAGCCGCATATTTCAATGCACGTTATTTCACTATTAATTATGATAAAAAAGACGCAGAAGATGCGTTAAAGATTGTTGAGGAGGAGCAAAAACTTGTTGGAAGCATTAGAAGTGATAAAGAAAAGAAATGAAATGATTAAAAATAATAAAAAATATTTGAAAATTATTAATAATAGTATTAAAAAGATTTTACCTGAAGCTCGGACTTTCTTATTTGGGAGCATTCTTGAGAATAAATTGGTGGCGGGAAGTGATATTGATATATTAATTCTTGCCGATGTCCCAAAAAGTCAAATGAAAAGGGCAGAAATAACGGTTAAAATTGAAAAGGCAGCCAAATTACCTTATGTTCATCCTTTTGATTTCCATTTACTCACTCAAGAAGAATTTGTTGATTGGAATTCTATTTATAAAATAAGCACTAAGAAGATAGAAGATTATCTAAAAAATAAATGAGGTATATCTTACTGGATGACAAAGAAAGGCTGACATACTTGGACTATGCAGTTAGGAATTCTAATATATCTTCTACCACTTGTTTTCTGTTGCGCATCACTAAATTATGACCGAATTTCTCATACATGATTAATTTTGCATTAGGAATTCCCTCCGCGGTTTTCTTTACATCTTCAGCGGTATAAGCGATATCTTTTTCTCCACTTAATATTAAAGTGGGAGCTTTGATGTGTTTTAATCGATCCGCAAAGTTCATTTCCCTGTCCCCACGGACTTCATTTAAAAAATCATTCGGATATTCAATATCACCCATAAATTTCTTTCCCAACAACCTTAGAAAAGGTTTCATTAATGCTTTTAAAATTCGAGACTTAAACATTAAATCTATTATAGTTGATAATGATTTTCCATATTTTCCTTGTTGAAAATATTCTGCTGATTTTCCCTCTACTTCTATTCCTTTTTCACTCAGTCGATAGGCTGCTGAAATAATAATAAGGTTTTTAACAACATCAGGATGATCTGCGGCTAGATATTGTGCGATTTGTCCTCCTGTAGAGGTGCCCATAATAATTACTGGTTTTTTGAATTCTTTACGAATCAATTGTGCATAATCTTCAGCCATTTTGTCGAATAAATAGCCTTCAGGCAAGTTTGGTTTCCGTCCAACAAGATAATATGTGAATTGATCTGTAAATAATTGTGCAGATTTAGCAAATTGTTTTAATGTCATACCAGAAGGGGGCCGATTGGTAAATGAGAGAGCTTCTATATCAATTAGTATTTCTGATTTATTACCAATTCGAGCATAGGGCAATCCATCGTCAAAATATCCAGTTTCTATATTATATTTCTCTTCTATTTTTCTATCCTTGTCTTTTACCATTTTTTCTAAGTATATTTAACAGCATTAAATATGAATAATATATAATTAAAAACTAAATTAGGCTTAAAATTTGTCTATTTCAAATTTTATTTGAAAGTTAGAAAATATATGGCATTCTATATATAAGGTATAACCATCGAATCTAAGATATATAATGCTCTACTTCCAGATATGGTTTGCACATTTTTGGAATTCGAGATATTAATTATTTTTAGGTTTTCTGGGATTCTCTTATTTATTTTATCTGTCATAAAGGTAAGAAACTTATAGTACTCTCTTTTCGCTTCAGTCCATAAAAACCCATCTTTCTCATAATAATTCGCATTTTTTTCTTTAAACTTTTTAACGTGCTTTTTAGAACTTATAGGTGGTCCTTTTCGATCATATGTTTCAGAAATAGTAGGATTTTCACAATATAGTGCGAGATTATATTCTTTTTGAGATACTTCAAAATATACTTCAAAAAATATGTTTCCAAATCTTTGTTCATGAGTATATTCTTTCTCCCCGTGAGTTTTTATAAAATCTCCGAGAGAATATAATTTATCTCGTGTCTCAGTATAATGTGTGTCTTCATCTATATTTTGTGATTCTAATATGAAAAGGTTTTCAATCAGTTCTTTTGATCTCTCAATATCTAAGCTTGGTATTTCTTTTATTTCAAAATATTGCTTATCAGGTGTTTTTAGAAATGAGGAGATCTGTGAATTACAATATTTATAGGCTTTTTCAGAGATGGCTGAAGCCACATTTCTATTTTTATCTATGGGATCAATAATGATAAGAGAATCATTTTCAAAATGTTTGATTTTATTCAATTCCTTGTGAGATCTTCTATAATAATCAAGAGGAGTACCTTTTAGATTATTAAAATTTTCAAAAACAGTAATTATATTTTTAAAATGATAGATTAATAGCTCAGCGCTATATCCGATAAATCCAACCCTTCCCACAGCGCTTCTATCCCCATAACTATGGCAAGCTTTAAAAAATTGCTTTAAAAGTCGAACCTCATCCTTCTGACCATCTGTGAGAGAATCTTTTACAAATTTCCCGTGCCACGGAGATCTATCAACCGCAGTAATCGGTCCATTCTTTTTTATATATTCTAAATCTAAATCAAAATAGAGTACTATATCAATTCTAATTTTTTTATTATTTCTATCATAATTCGTTTGAACATAAGGATGTTCCGCATAGAGAAGTTTAAAATTATGAAACTCAGATCCTTTAAGAGCTTTCATAATCCATTCTTTACATAACCATAAGAAGCCATCCTTAATTTTCTTCTTGAACTTTTTTTTCTTAAGATTAGCATATTTCTTTTTATAGAAATCATAATCCAAACCAATAAACAAATCAATATCAAAATCATTTCTAAGTTGAGTTTGTTTTATGCCTGTAGATCCTTGGGGTTCTATTAAAGTATATTGTATATTTAATTTTTCCGCTTTCTTTCCAATTAATTTCTTAAGAGTGCTTACAATATTATTGATTAAAATTATTTCTTTAGGTAAGGGTCGAATTTCTTCTAAAACCTCTCGAAAAATTTCTTCTATCTCGTTCATTTTCAAATAAGAGTGTATCTATTGAATTTTACATTAATCGGAATTTACGCGTAATTAATATAATCTTTATTTAGATATATGATTTATTTCCTTCTTAAAATAAATAAAGTGTTACCATTAATAATTCTGAGAATTTTTTAAATAATAAAGATGTTATAAGTGTGGAGTCTACATGCCCCACCATGGATGTTCTATCTCTCTCATTAGTTGAATATATTCCCTCAGTGCCTCTTTTTGATCAGTTCTAAGATCGTTTAAGAATTTTGAAATTAATTGCCGTACATGACTTTCTGGTATTCTTACATACATCATTTCATCTTTTTCTATATCGCGACCAATTTCAATACCTCTTATGGAAATTGCGACTTCTGCATCTTTTTCTGCTTTATCGATATTTTGTCCTTTATCTTGTAATTGATGAATTCTTCCCACTTTTTTACCGTAATCAGTAATCAATGGGACTTTCGGTAAAACTGTTCCCGCTTCTACACTGACGCCAAAAACTGCTGGATTGGAATTTCGAAATATATATTGAGGAAACATTTTAACCTTGGCGGGTAAAATTAACTCACTCAATTCTTGGGCCGTGTCCTCCGCCCTTCTTGTTTCTGAATATTCCAGATAATCATCTAATAACCGATAAATCACGTTATTAGTAAAAATTCTGATATTATCTTTATTAGCTTGGTCTTGAGCCTCTTGGAGAATTGGAACATTAAATCCTAATACCACAGCAGAATAAGGATCAAAATCTTTCACAATATTAGCATTAATTATATCTTCTTTTTTTATTGGTCCTACATCTGCTATACTTATTTTTACTCCTTTTTTAGAAAAATGGTTTTCCAACGCTTCTAAAGACCCTAATGTGTCTGCTTTTAGTACAACTCCAGCTTTATCAGTTTTTATTCTGATTTTTTCGACTTCTTCTTCGATTTCACTGTAAATTCTCTCTTTTTCATCAGGGGAGCTCATACTTTTAAAAGGTGACCCGGCAACCACATCATCTATGTCTGGGGCAAGAATTTTAATACCGGCTGCAGCACTTACAATATCAACAGAATCAAATTTTTGTCTTGGATCTCTAATTTCATCTAAAGGTTTTGGGGTAAGTAAAGCTCTAACTTTAGAAATAATTGGTTTTTCAAGACCACCAACTACAAATTCATCTCCTTTGTGAAGAATTCCATTATAAATCAATACATCTATAGTTTTTCCGTATCCTCGCTCTTTTTTAACCTCAAGAACTACACCAACCGCATTTCCCTCAGAGAATTGTAAATTTTGAGTTAGATATTGCTGTACTAATCCCATTAATACCAAAAGTAGGGTACTAATTCCCTCTCCAGTTTTAGCACTAGTTGGGACTATTGCGATTTTTTTCGTAAAATCCTTAATCTTATCGTATCTATCAATACCTTTGAATCCTTCTTCTAAAAAGTCCCCTATCATTCTATATATTGCTTCATCCAAATATTCCTTAACATGCTGTTTTTGTTTTTGATAAGTGTCTAAAAAATCTGCATCTTTTTGAGATTTCCATCCAGGGATTCTGTCTATTTTATTTGCAGCGATAATAAACGGAGTTCTTCTCTCACGTAAAATTCTAACAGATTCCCATGTAATAGGTTGAGTACCCGAAACTACATCTACTACTAGAATCGCGATGTCTGCCACTGCCCCCCCACGTTTTCGCAAATTCATAAAAGCAGCATGTCCAGGGGTGTCAACTATTAACAAACCAGGCAATTTAAGTTTTTTCTGAGAAAATTCTTCCTTTGATTTTACCAAAAAATCTTTCAGATCTTCAATAGGAAAAAAGGAGGCTCCGATATGTTGAGTAATTCCTGCAGCTTCTCTCTGTTGAACCACGGTACCTCTAATGTAATCAAGTAAACTCGTCTTGCCATGGTCTATATGGCCTAGAATACATGCTATAGGTGCCCGTAATGGTTTTGTTGGTTCTTCAGTCATAATCTTTCACAACTTATATGAAGTAATTAATGATAGAGTAAAATATTTCATATTGTTAAATGATTATACTCATTAGAATTTTATGAATATCAATATCTCTGAAAAAAAGAAGGGTATAGTTAATCAAGAAGCACTTACTTAGATTAAATCTTTAATTATTTATAATTTGATTATAATAAAAAACCAAATTTTCTTACAAATCTGAACTGTTTATTTCTCTAAATATCTATTTAGATATTTTGCTGTAAACGATTTTTCATTGTTAATTAATTCTTCGGGCTTTCCTGTTGCAATGATTTCACCGCCATTCTCTCCCCCTTCAGGACCCAAATCGATAATATAATCTGCTGATTTAATAATTTCCATATTATGTTCGATTACGACAACAGTATTACCTTTGTCTACCAATCTTTGAAGAACATTCAAAAGATATTTTATATCATGATAATGGAGGCCTGTTGTAGGCTCATCAAGGATATAAAGAGTATTTCCGGTACTTCTCTTTCTTAATTGACGTGCTATTTTAAGTCTTTGGGATTCTCCACCACTTAATGTTGTTGATGACTGACCTAATTCGAGATATCCTAATCCAACATCAACCACTGTTTTTAAAGTACTTTTAAGATTTGGAAAGTTATCAAAGAATTCTAATGCTTGGGTGAAAGTCATATCTAAAACATCTGCGATATTTTTTCCTTTATATTTAATTTCGAGTGTCTCCGCATTATATCGGTGTCCATTGCAGAGATCACATTTAATATAGACATCCGGTAAAAAATACATTTCTTTAAGAATATAACCTCTCCCTTTACATTTTTTGCATCTTCCTTCTTTTGTATTAAAGGAAAATCGGCCTTTCTTATATCCTCTAGCTTTAGCCTCTGGTAGACTAGCAAAATATTTTCTAATATAATTAAAAGCTTTAGTGTAGGTGGCAGGTACTGAGCGAGGTGTTTTGCCTATAGGACTTTGGTCTATATTGATAATTTTGTCAGTTTTTTCATAGTTACTAATTTCATCAAAATCCCCAGTAATAACCTTAGAACTTCTCGTATTAACAAGATTTTTCATTCCTTTAAAGAGACAATCCACAATAAGACTTGTTTTTCCAGCTCCTGAAACTCCAGTAACGCATGTGAAAACCCCTATTGGGATATTTACGGTTATATTTTTTAAATTATGTTCTCTAACTCCCTTAATTTCTAAGAAATCTTTGAAAATGCGTCTCTTATTTGGAAGCTTAATTTTCTTCTTGCCTGATAGATATTTTGCTGTGAGCGAATTCTCAAATGTTAAAATCGTTTCCAAGTCCCCTTGCGCTGCTATTTGACCACCCTTTTCCCCAGCTAAAGGTCCTAAATCGATGATATAATCAGCATTCCTTACTATTTCCTCATCGTGCTCAACTACGACAACCGTATTTCCTAAATCTCGTAATTTTTTAAGCATATTGATTAATCTATTAATGTCTCTCTGATGTAAACCTACACTTGGTTCATCCAATACATATAGCACTCCCACTAAGCTAGAACCTAGTTGAGTTGCCAATCGGATTCTTTCAGCTTCCCCCACAGAAAGCGTATCGGACCTACGACTAAGACTAATATAATCAAGCCCAACATTTTTCAGAAAAGATAAACGACTTCTAATTTCTTTCAGGACTTCCTTTACTATCTTTTGCTGAGTTTCTTCTAACTTTAAATTATTAAAAAATTTTAACTCATCTTTAACAGCTAAATCAGTTAGCTCCGCGATATTGATACCTTGGATTGTAACTGCCCTACTTTCAGGTTTTAATTTTTCTCCATCACAAGAAGGACAAGGAATTCGATTCATAAATTTCTCATAAAATTCTCTGCCTTGCTCAGAATTAGTATCCATATATCGCCGATGAAGCATTGGAATTATTCCTTCAAAAGGGCGTACAAATTCATATGAGGATCGATTTTCATATTTCGAATATCTGTTATTTACGTCCTCTTTCTTAAATTTGAATTGTAAACTTTCCTCGCCCGTTCCATATAATAATTTACCGGTTTTTTCCGGGGAGATATCTTTAATAGGTGTTTTATTTGTATCAAATTCATAGTGGTTTGCAACTTCTTTTAACATTTGCCAAGAATAACTTGTTAAAGTTTTAAAACCAGGAATATTTCTTATGCCGCTTTCTTCTAGTGGAACTGTCAGATTCTCGCCTAAAATTAATCGATAATCGAATTCCATGACAGAGCCGAGGCCATTACATTGTTTACAACTTCCATGAGGAATATTGAATGAAAACATTTTGTGATCAAGTGGAGGTATAGAAATGCCGCAATCTAAACATGCATAATGTTCAGAAAATCTCTGTTCACTCTTACCAATCAATTCAACTATTAAAATACCTTCCGATAAGTTAAGGGCTGTTTCGATGGAATCCGCTACTCTTGTTCGAATGTCTTCCTTCATTACTAATCTATCGACTATTACATTGATATTGTGTTTAATGTTCTTATCCATCTCTATATCTTCATCTAATGTGTATTGGATTCCGTCAACTTCAACTCGGAAAAAGCCTTGTTTCTTTAAATCTTCTAATAAATCTTTATACTCTCCTTTTCTGTCTCGAATAATTGGTGCTTTGACAATAAACTTCTCGTTCTCCTTTATAGTCTCCAAGACTTGTTTTATTATTTGTTGAGGTGTTTGTGGTTTGATTTCTTTTCCACAATTAGGACAATGCGGTATTCCAGCATTTGCATATAAGAGTCTAAAGTAATCGTATATCTCTGTAACTGTGCCAACAGTGCTTCTTGGGTTTTTTGATAAGGGTTTTTGTTCTATGGCAATTGCTGGTGATAATCCTTCTATGGAATCGACATCTGGCTTATCCATTTCCCCTAAAAATTGCCTAGCATAACTTGAGAGAGATTCTAAAAATCTTCTTTGACCCTCTGCATAGAGAGTGTCCATAGCTAACGAGCTCTTACCGCTTCCACTAATACCTGTAATTATTACTAGTTTATTTCTGGGGATTTTTACATCGATATTTTTTAAGTTATGTTGCCTTGCTCCTTTAATATAAATATGGCTATTTTCCATTTATTCTCTCCAATCATTTAATAGAATTAGATAAATTTCATATTTTTATATTATAATTCTCTTTCATATCTTGTATTTTATCTCTTAAATATGCAGCATCCTCGAATCTAAGTTCTTTTGCCGCTAAATACATTTTATTTTCTAAATATTGAATAACAACATCCGCATCACTTAATTCCTCTATTTTTTGCTCAACTGATTTTTTTAGGCGTTTTGTTTCTTTTTCTTGTGTCTCTTTTTCTTCTGAAAGTGAACGCAATATATTTTTCTTTATTGTTTGAGGGGTGATATCATATTTTTCATTATATTTAACCTGTTTCCGCCTTCTTCTATTTGTTTCTTCGATTGCGTGTTTCATTGCTTTTGTTATCTTATCTCCATATAATATTGCTCTTCCATTAACATTTCTCGAAGCCCTCCCAATAGTTTGAATTAATGACCGTTCATCCCGTAAAAACCCTAACTTATCAGCGTCCAATATTGCAACTAATTGAACTTCGGGTAAATCTAATCCTTCTCTTAATAAATTAATGCCTACGATAGCGTCATATGTACCATCACGTAATCTCCTTAATATTTCAAAACGTTCAACAGTATCGACTTCACTGTGCAGATATGCTATTTTTATTCCAATCTCAGAATAATATTCTGCAATATCTTCTGCCATTCGTTTTGTTAAAGTTGTAATTAAGATTCTACCCTTATTTGAAATAACTTTTCGTATCTCATCTAAAAGATTATCGATTTGATCTTCAGCAGATCTTACTTCAACTGCTGGGTCAACTAAACCAGTTGGACGAATAATTTGTTCAGCTGATATTCCATCACTTTTTTTTAATTCCCAATCTCCAGGTGTCGCGCTCATAAAAATGATATTTTTTATTTTGCTTTTCCATTCTTCAAAAGTTAGGGGACGGTTATCAAAAGCACTTGGTAATCTCCATCCATATTCTACAAGATTTTTCTTACGTGAGCGATCACCCCCAATCATTCCGTGTATCTGAGGGATAGAAATATGAGATTCATCCACTACGATTAAGAAATCCTCTGGATAATAATCTATCAAACACATTGGAGGTGATCCGGGTGGTCTCCCATCCAAGTGTCTAGAATAATTTTCAATCCCTTTACAATATCCCATCTCACGCATCATTTCAAGATCAAATTTTACTCTTTGTTCTAATCTCTGAGCTTCTGCATATTTACCCGCTCTATGAAATTTCTCTAATTGTTCTCTTAATTCTTGTTCAATAAAATCTAATGCCTTTATTTTATTTTCTTCAGGAATTATGAAATGTGTTGCCGGAAATATTCTAATATTAGGAATTTTTTTTATTGTATTATTCGAAATTGGATGGATTTCTTTAATTGATTCGATTTCATCTCCAAAGAGTGAGATTCGTATTCCAGTTTCTAAATATGCTGGAAAGATGTCAATAATATCTCCTTTTACTCGTACTGTTCCAGGTCTAAAATCAAAATCTTTTCGTTCGTAATTCATTTTTATCAAACGATCAAGTATCTCTCGCCTCTCAATGAACTGCCCTTCTTCTAATTTCAATGCAACATTTGTCCATACTTCAGGATTTCCAATTCCATAAATACAAGATACGGTAGCAACTATTATTACATCTCTTCTTGTTCTTATAGCATGTGTTGCGGCTAATCTTAATCGCTCAATCTCTTCATTCACACTGAAATCTTTCTCAATATACATAGCAGTAGTAGGGAGATATGCTTCCGGTTGGTAATAATCATAATATGAAACAAAATAATGGACGGCATTATGTGGAAAGAATTGTTTAAGTTCTTGATATAACTGAGCAGCAAGGGTTTTATTGGGAGCCATTACAAGAGTTGGTTTCTGAATCTTCTGGATCACGTTTGCGATAGAAAAGCTTTTACCGGTACCAGTCGCTCCTAAAAGTGTTTGATATCGTTTTCCGTCGTTAATATTATCAGCTAAGGCTCCTATAGCTTTTGGTTGATCTCCTTTAGGCTCAAACTCTGATACTAAATCGAATTCTGAACTCATCGCTGAAAAATTTAAATATAATTATTTGGAGAATATAATTGAAATCTCTTACTTTTTAATTACTATTTATGAGTTATTGACATCTTATGTTTTTTATGGTAATAATTTAAGAGTAAAGGGTTTAAAAAGAAAAGGAGTAAACTAATTTCTAATTTTATGAATAATAATTAGGTCTCTTCAGCTATCACAATAATTTCATATGTTTCAAATATTCCTTCTTCTGTCTGTATTGTTAGTTCTACGATATCATCTTTGGCTAATGTTTCAGAATAATTAAAAGTTATCACAGCGACTTCTTGAGGTTCTAAGACGACACTTCCATAAACCAAGTTTATATCTTCAGCAATAGCAGTTCCATTAAAGCTAATACAATTACTTAGGTCCAAGTTAAGAGTCTCATTTCCTACATTTTTTATTAAGACTTGTCCTACTGAATTATTATTGATAAATGTTGTATCAATACTTTCAATATTATCAAGAATTGATATATCAGCAGTTTCATTCATAACATGTAAAAATCCTATATCTGAAGCAACTGTACCTTCCAATACCCCCGTAAATTTTATCCCAATTTCATCATTCATCGACAATATCCCTGCATCAATATCGATTTCAACGTTATTTATTTCATTTACATCAATATAGGAATTACCATCTATATTCCAAGTGTAATCCGAGATAGATAAGGTATCCACCTCTGGCCACGTTCCTGTTAGAAGATCTAAAGAACTAAGGAAAAATCCATCTGTTCCTGTATTTTGTATCTTCAAATTAACAGTTACAGTCCCATTATTATTGATTCTGGCAAAAGTGTCATTAGTAGGATTAATGTGTATTCTGGTGGAATCTATGTTTTGAGAAATGCGTTCAGGAGAAATCACTCTATCTTGAGGAATTATTGTTAACTGATATTCATAGTTTTCTGATTTAAGATTTGTTCCTAAAAGAATGCGATCTTTAATGCTATTTCTGGTATTCACTCCAATTGTTTTTATTGCTCCAATGGGATCTGAAAATGATACTGGAGCGTCGACTATATATACATTTGCTGATTGTCCAGGTTCAAGAATTGAGGATCCACTAAGATATTCAACAGAAGAAAATACATGTTCTTCAGAATCAACATAAAAATTATCAATCACGACTGGGCTTTCTCCAATATTTTCGATCTCAAGATATCCATTACTTTGATCAAGTTCTTCATCATAAATGAGATAAGACCCTTCTCTGTTAATTTTTATAGCACCTTCTTCTGTTTCTCTTACGAAAAAATTGCTTGTAGAATTTGTAAAGGTATATGTACCACCACCAATAGCTGTAACTTCGATTTTTACAGTCTCTCCAACTTCATAACCATTTTCTGTGTCTATCCATACGATGTCTTCCTCATCTTCGGATAAAAGATTATCATTGATTGACGATCCCATGGTAAAATTCTTAGGATTTCCATTAATTTTTACATTAGTTATTTCTAATTCCTTTGTACCGAGATTTTCGAGCTTGAATGTCCCATACCCTGTATCAAAGACCTTCGGCTGCTTTATACTAAATTTTGATTCAAGAGATGTGTAATCAACTTTGAATAATTTTACTAATCCATTCGATGAGAAATGTTCGACCGAAAATACCTGCGATTCTTCATGATTTATATTATCTATATGAGATTTCCATGTATTCCCCTCATTATCCCTATTTTGACTAATAGTATCAATATATTGTCGTATTAAGGTACCACTTTGATACTCTCCAGAAGTTGGCAGTCCCCATGTAAGTAATTTTACTAATTGAGACTGAAACCATTTATCTCTGTATTTTCCATTCGTGGAGTTTATGTATTCACTCTCTAGGAAAACCGAATTTTCAGCCCAATTGTCTTGTTTTAATCCCAAATTAATATATGTATCGTAATGATTATTTGGAATTCTTACCATCCACTGCCATTTGCCCTCATCACCACCTAAACCATTATAGAAATAACCAAAATATACTAAGACATAATCTGCGTGCAGTTCTTTGAGCATTTGTGCACTATAAATCTCATTTGTCTGCATTAGAGAAATACCAGTCATTCCATCTCTCCAAACTCTATAATTACCATTATCATTTACAGTGGTTACATTTCCAATTGGAGTCAGCCAATATCCATAATCCCACCAACTTACAACGACACTATCACCAGGTAAATTGTTTCTCATCCAAGTTAAGGAATCTTCCCAATCATGCAAAACCCCTCCCGGCACTAATTGAGAATATGAAAGTGAGGTAATGGAAAGATTTGTGGCATGAGCAACTTGGGAAATACATAAAATCCCAACTAATAAGTATACTCCATAGATTTCAGTTTTTCCAAGTGTTTTTCTTCTTCTTAACACCTTTTTTCTCCTTCTACGAATTTCTACTCTCTGTTCTTCATAAAAACTCCCAAATAATTTCAAAATATTTACAAGGCCATAGGCTCCCACCAACGCTGCGGCAGTTGAAAACAATAAAATAATTCTAATCATACTACCTGTAAAATAAAAAATAGTAAGTAGGAATACAATCATAAAAATATCTGCGGCAATATACCTTTTAAAGCAAAAATAGATTCCTAAAGGTAATATCATCATTGGAATCAATATATTATAATAGAAGATACTCCATGAACTTGGTATATGCTCAGCAACAGATGCGACAAATGCAACTTGATTACGAATGAGAGGATTGAGAATACTCTGAAATTTAGTACCAAATCCAAAAGGAATAATATCAGGTGCAGTATAGATTATTATAGCTAATACAAGAGCTGCTGGAATTACCCCCCATTTAAGAAAGGAAATAATTGAATTATATAGTTTTGGGCGTTCATTTCTCTGAGTATATAGAATATGATATATTAATAATAGACCTGTAAATAGGATTATCCCTCCTACTTCTAAACTCGTAAACATCTCTCGAAATTTGAAATTAATAAATAAAGAAGAAATGAGCAGTCCTGTGCCTTGAACTCCCGCATACGCAATCAATACATTTTGATTATATTTATTTAATAATATTAATAAAATAACAACCAATGGAATGATAAAAACTACATATGTAGATCCCCCCCATGATAATCCTAAATATCCAGAAAAGACCCCTCCTATTATTGAATAGGTAAGTCTTCCCGTCCGAATAGCTTTTAGAAAAAATAGGAACGTCATGAGTATTGCAAAAACGCCTATAGTCTCGTTATCAAAGAATCCAGCCACAGTTCTCTGCATATATCCTGGACTTAAAGCGAGAAAGAAAGCAGCAAATAATCCACATTTACGATCTAAGACCTCTTTTCCAAGGAAATATATTACTATAACTGTTATCCCCCCCATAAAAGCGGGAAAGAAATAACACACATCATACAAAGAAACTGGAAAGCCTAGAAAATTAAGAATATTATAAATACCAACAATCGTGAAAGTTAATCCTGGTCGTAAACCAAATCGATCTACTCCTTCAGGATACCAACTTTTAAAATCGCGCCAGTGAAAATAGTCATAAATAGAATGTGTTGAAAGATATTCCGCATTATAATATTGTATCCAAGGATCAAATGCCTTTATCAAACGAGTATCATGAATTAATGGAGATAATCTTATAAGAACTGCGAGAATAAAGACTATTAATAACGCAAGGAAAAATAAAATATTCCTTTTTTTAATAACTAAATTAGCGCTAATCCGGTCACGAAAATTTTGTAAGGATCGATAAGCTTTAGACATATTAAATATATTAAACTTAATTAAAAAGCTATTAAAAATCTTAATGAAATTTAGATTTAAAATTTTGTTTTTTAGGATTATCTGTGAATGATTTATATATTTGTTTTTGAATAGACTCAATATTTTATTTAGAAAGATTAATAAATTTCATTATATAGATAAGTAATTTAAAAATTCAAAATGGAAAAGTAAACTTGAAAAAAGTTAAAATGCACTTCAGTATAATTATTCCTAATACTCATATAAATGATAATATTAATTTACCCGTTGGAGGTATTGCCAATCAATTAAGAGAATTATTAGAATGTTATAAAAAGTATAATAATATAAGAATATCAATTATTACAAAATATTCTAATTTTGATATTATACCTCACAATATGGATATTTATTCTATACACAAATTTAAGAATATTTATATCGATAGTTTATATTTTCTAGTTAAATCATTTCTGATACTAATCGCAATCAATAAACGTTATCCAATATCAATAATGAATATTCATCATTATTCAAATCTACATTTAGCTCCTCTAATTACTAGAATACTTTTTAAAATTCCAATCTTAATGAAATTACCTATCGATTTTGATAGTTATCTTGATGAAATATTTTATTCCACAAACAAATCACGAGTCCTAAATATGATTAATTTATTTTGGTTCAAGATATTCAAAAAAATTTTTTTAAAGAAAATAGATTTCATTAGAGCAATCAACAACAAAATGTATGAAGATTTGTTAATGTTAAATTATCCAGAAGATCATATTTTAAGAATCCCCAATGGGATTCATATAGAGAAGTTTAAAAAATTAAAAAAAAAGACTCATTTGAATACAAATTATGGATTTGTTGGAAGGCTTATAGAATTTAAAAATATTAGACTTCTCCTAAACGGGTTTAAAATATATTTTCAAAACTATTATAAAAATGATAAATTATTTATTTTTGGCAAGGGTTCCGAAGAGGATTTTATAAGGAAATTTGTTAGAAAAAATAATTTAGAAAAAAATATTATAATTTGTGGTTTCGTAAAAGATAAAAATCAAATTTATTCTAAAATAGATGTATTAGTCGATCCAGCGTTAGCTCAAGGATTATCAAATGCGATTTTAGAAGCAATTTTATCTAATACGTTTGTTATTGCTGCCAATGGTTTTGGAAACAAAGATATAATTAAGGATAATAAAACAGGATTACTTTTTGATCCAAGAGATCATTATGATTTATTAGATAAATTATTGTTTTATAGGAATAGCAGAGATAAAGAAATAATCATTGAAAATGCGAGAAATGACCTTTTAAAAAATTATAATATAAATAATGTAGCAGAAAGCATTATTGCATTTTTACAAAAAAATCTGTCTACTAATAAATAGAATTTTTAAATCTAACTTTAAAACTATAAAATTAATTAAAATTTTCTCGTTAGAAAGGAAGGTAAATTTCATTGAAATCAGAAAATCATAAGAAATATTTCTTTAAAATGTATTATATTGGAAAACAAAAATACCATGGATCACAAAGACAATCTGATTTCCTAACTATTGAAGATCAATTAATTGATATATTAATAAAGCGTAATTATATTGATGATTTGGAAAGGGTTGAGTTTGAATTTGCGAGTAGAACCGATAGATATGTATCTGCTCGTGGTGCAGTCTTTTCAATAATTCCTAAAAAAAAACCAATCTTAATGGAAATAAATTCATTTTTACCTCGTGAAATGGGGCTCTGGGCATCTTGTCCAGTACCCCTTAATTATTCTCCGAGATATAATGCAGTTTCACGTCATTATCGATATATTTTTCCGGAACCTCTTGATTATTTAATCTCTGAATATAATTTTAATATTGGTTTAGTTAAAAAAGCGTGTTCCCAGCTTGAAGGTATCCATAATTTTCAAAACTTTTCAAAAAGAGATAATACTATTGAAAATACTGTCAGAGAACTTAACTGTGTAAATATGAAGATAAATAATGATATTATATTTATTGATTTTATAAGCAAAGCATTTCTCAGGCAGCAGATTCGTCGCATTATAAAAAAATTAATGGAGTTAGGGAAAAATGAAATAAGTTTTGAAGAATTCCTCAATCTTTTTGATACTAAAGAATTTATCTCGTATGAACCAGCGAATCCAAATGGTTTAATTTTATGGGATATTAAGTACGATTCTAAGATTAAATTTCAAATTAATAAGAAATCTGTTGAACGAATGCAAAAATATTTTTTAGCCCGAAAACAAAAGAATTGGTTGAAATTAAAATTATTTAGCTGTTTGCAGGAGGACGATCTTCGCTAATAGGGCTTGAAGTTGGATCTCTTCTGTTCCTCCTTGACTTAATCGATATTCGAATTCAGCGAGTATTTTGGATAATTCAATTTTCACATTCTCAGGTATATTTAAAGAATACATATCTCGATGAATATCTCTGATAATATTTCTTCCCGATAGCCCATATTCTTTCTTTAAATCCTCTAAAAGTTTTATTGATAAAGTTAGCTGTCCCTCTAAGGCTGTATTTAGTATCTCTTTAATCTTTTCAGGAGGGACTTCTCCAGCAACCCGAAATACTATATCCTCATCAATTTTTTGCGATATTGTCCCGCAAGATTGTAAATAATTAATCCCCCTTCTTAAATCCCCCCTCGAAACATCAATTAATGCGTTGAGACCATCAGGACTAATTTCTATTTCTTCCCGTTCGGCAACCATTTTCACTCTCTCTTTGATATCATCATTAGAAAGGGAGGAGAACCGAAACACTACACATCTTGACTGAATAGGTGGAATAATCTTATTAGAATAATTGCAAATTAAAATCATTCTGCAATTTCTAGTATATTTTTCCATTGTTCGTCTTAAGGCTTGTTGAGCAGCCGAAGTCATATTATCTGCTTCATCTAAAATTAGAATCTTAAATGGGATATCTTCCGGTGGGCGTGCTTTGGCAAAATCTTTAATATAGGTGCGTATCACATCAATTCCACGGGCATCGCTGGCATTTAGTTCGAGATATGTATCATTTACTGCCATTTTTGGTCCATACAATTCTCTTACCATCGCAAGTGCAGAAGTGGTTTTACCCGTTCCGGCGGGTCCTGCAAATATAAGATGAGGCATTGATTTATCTTTTAAAAATTGTTTTAAACGTTTAATAATTCCCGATTGGTTAACTACATCACCTAATGTACGAGGGCGATATTTTTCAACCCAAGGTCTGCTTTCTATAGACATGTGAATCCTATTTTTAATTTATAAGGAATAATTATTATTATAATAGAAACAATAAAGAATTTATTGATTATTGATAGTAGATTATTAAGTAAACTTTAAAAATACGAGATTTCAATGACAGATTTTAAAATAGAAAAAATTCATGCAAGATGGATATTAGATTCACGTGGAAATCCCACCGTCGAATGTGATGTATATGTTAACGGTAAAATGGGACGAGCAGCAGTTCCTTCTGGAGCTTCGACTGGAGAATTGGAAGCTTTAGAATTGAGAGATGGTGGTGATAAGTTCATGGGGAAACATGTTACTAAAGCCGTCGAAAACGTGAATAGAATAATCGCTAAAGAACTGATAGGAATGGATGTAATAGGTCAAAACTTAATAGATAAAAAAATGCTTGAACTTGATGGGACAGAAAATAAAAGTAGATTAGGAGCGAATGCAATTCTTTCGGTTTCTCTAGCAGTTGCTAAATTATCTGCAAAATTAAGAAACATCCCTCTATATAGGCATATTTATGAGATGAGTTATAACAAAACTAACGAAAATTACTTATTACCCATTCCAAGCTGTAATATTTTAAATGGTGGAGAACATGCTGGGAATGATCTTTCAATACAAGAATTTATGATTTTGCCTTTAGGAGCAGATTCATTTTCAACTGCTATTAGATGGGTTTCGGAAGTTTATCATCAGCTTAAGAAGATTTTATTAAAAAATTATGGTCCGCAAGCCATAAATGTGGGAGATGAGGGGGGATTCGCTCCGAATTTATCTCTAACGCGAGATGCTTTGGATGTGATTATTCAAGCTATTGAAGAGAGAGGTTTTACTATGGGAAAAGAATTTATACTCGGAATAGATGCTGCCGCAAGTGAATTTTACAAAGATGGAAAATATGATATCGATGGGAGAAAGTTGACTGAAGACGAACTCCTTCAATATTATCTTGAATTAATAAAAGATTATCCGTTAAAATCCATTGAGGATCCATTTGATGAAGCTGCTTTTCTTGGCTTTTCGAAACTTACTAAAAAAACCGATAAATCTATTCAAATTGTTGATGATGATCTTACTGTCACGAATATTAAAATTTTGGATAAAGCGATAACTCAAGGGGCTGGAAATGCTTTATTATTAAAAGTAAATCAAATAGGATCACTCACAGAAGCAATTGATGCCGCAAAGATGAGTTTTAACAATAATTTTAATGTTATGGTGTCTCATCGATCGGGAGAAACTGAGGATCCGTTTATTGCAGATCTTGCTGTAGGACTTTGTTCAGGTCAAATTAAAAGCGGTGCTCCATGTCGTAGTGACAGATGTGCAAAATATAATCAGTTACTTCGTATTGAAGAAGAATTAAATGATAAAGCAAATTATCCTTCTGATTTTAGGTCTTGGAGAAAGTTTCACTAATCAATGGATTTTCAGATTTTCTTAAATCTATATAAATTAACATCAATTTGTTTCCTCTTTTTTTCATGAAATTCAAAAGATTTTTCAAGAACCATATTATATGGAAGAACATAATCAATATGCCATCCCTTTTTTCGAGCAAAATTTCTTATGAATTTGTGAACATTTTCATGAGCAAGATGAATAGAATAAATAATGTCTGAAATTGAAAAAGCAGTTTCAAGGAAAGGTCTATCAGCACCAGGGTTTTGTACCCCAAAAGGGGGATTCATAATTGTGGTGATTTTTGGAGAGGAAGAGAGAAACTTTGGTTTAAATTGTAAGTTTCTCACATCAGTGCATAAGGGGAGAATATCCTTTTCCACTTGAAGATATATAGCATTCTGTTTTAAGATCTTAAGAGCACTATCATCAATATCAACGCTTATAATTCGAATTGGAGAGAAAAATGCGCTTGAAAGCGATAGCCGTCCCGTTCCCGCACCTAAATCAAAAATTAATTTATTAGTGATATCATTAAACTCAAGACCAGCGAAAAATATGATATCGACCGCACAAACAGCATCAATAGTATATTGTTCAAGCTCAACCTCTGGATTTGTAAATGATTCCGTATTTTGGATAATGGAAATGAGTTCTTTTTTCTTAATTTTTATTTCCTCTCTATATTTTATCGGATCTTATTAAGCATTATCAATAAATTTAATTTATCTAATAAATTTTAAATATATGAAGAGAACGAATATTAGAAAATTTAGACAAAGTGTTGAGTTATATGACAAAATCATTGAAAGACAAGGACATCGTGCTAACTGGAGAATATTTGGGAGTCGTTGAAGAATTTTTACCTGATAAAGATTCTACATATACAAAAGAGGGTAAGATTTTCGCCACTAAAAGTGGTCTTCTTAATGTAGATATAGATCAGAGAAAAATTGATATAAAGACACATAACGAAGAAGACCGTAAGGTCGTGAAAGTTGGTGATATAGTAATTGGGTCTATACTTTTTTTAAGGAAATATTCTGTTGGACTTAATTTCTATACTATTAATAATAAATTACATTTCAATTCCTATTATTTTGGAAATATTCATGTGAGTCAAATATCCAATCGCTATATTGAAAAGATAAATGATGCTTTTCAAGTTACTGATATTATTAGAGCGAAAGTAATTGAAGAAAAAAGCAATGAATATAATTTGAGCACAATAGGAAAGGATTTAGGTGTAATTCATAGTGATTGTAGTATATGTGGAACTCCCTTAGATAGAACAGGTTTTGATAAACTGAGATGTCCTATGTGTGGAAATATGGAGTCTCGTAAGCTGGCAAGTGATTATAGAGACGTCAGCCACGAGTTTAGATACTAATTTATTTTATTTTTAATCATTTTATATTATTTTAGTAGGTGATTATTTTTGGCAAGAGGAAAAAAAACCATGAGATTTTATAACAATTCAGGAAAGCTAGAGAATGTTATAGTGTTTCTAGAACAAGTCCAAGAAAAAATAAACTATATAAATATAAATTGCACAGTCGAGGGTAGAGATATAGAAATATCCTTATCGGGACCACAAGACCTACAACATCTGGCAACGGAAAGATTGAAAAGATTAGCCGATAAACATCTAGAATAATGGTAATTATTCATCTCAAAACCAAAAAAAATTTATTTTATTCTGTATTTTTATAATAAGCTAGATTTATAGGAGTTATTTTCATGGCAAAGAAAAAAAAGGAAGATTCTGATGAGGAAGAATTCGAAGAAATTGAGGAGTTTGAAAGTCAAGAAATAGAAAGTGTTTATCCGAAATTTGAAACTAAAGGAGAAGTATCAGCTGAGGTATCCGATGAAATCTTAACTGAAGAAGATGAAGAACTTCAAGAAGATTTAGATTTTGTAATGGAGGAAGAGGAAGAGGGGCCACGATATAAATATCTTGATCTTCAGATTAAGAGGGGAAACGGTAAAAATAATTATGAAATATTTATTGAAGGTCAATCTCACGGATTTCTTAATGTTTTTGTAAAGCATCTATTGAATCTGGAGGCAGTCGATTTAGCAGCTTACAAAAAAACAGATATTGAAGCACCAAAAATTTTTCTCAAACTTAAAGAAGGATATAAAATAAAAAAGACATTGAGAGATGGAATCGATTCTCTTAGAGATGAGGTTGTCTCTGTTCAAAAAGGATTTAAAGGTTTAATGTAATTTTAAACCTTACTCAAAATTTTTTAATTTTTCATTACTCCAAATTATTATATTATGGATTTTGGTTTTTTAGTGGAAAATATTCCAGAAACAAAAAAAGCCATTGGTACAGATAAAGGACTTGCTAAAATTGGAGATGGAATTGTAAATTTTACTTATTCTTTAGCAAAATCAATTTATTTGAGTAAAAAGTCATCTGGAAACAAACTAATTAGAACAGGAGAAAAGGTTAGTAAAAATATATTGGCTAAAGCTCTTAAAGATGCTGAGATGAAGTCGTTCGCAAAAAATAGAGCCGACAGTCATGATTTAGCGAATACTGTTGAAGCGGTCATTGCTTATGTTTGGTTAAAAAGATATATTTCAATTGAAGAGATAGTTATAATTCTATTAAATAATTTATCCGGAAATATTATTCATCGTATAAGAGAAGTGGATAATGCCGCGAAAGCATTTACTCATTTATTATTAGAAATAAAAAAATATCTCCCAGAAAAGGAATTGTGATTTATGAAAGAAAATCCAATAATTATGGGCTGCGATGATGCTACTTTTAGTCTTAAAAAAGGGACAGATAAGACATATCTCATTGGAGTTATATGTCAAGGAGTTCGAGTAGTAAAAGTAGTTAAAACTTTAATAAAAATTGATGGGAATGATGCAACTGAGCGGTTAATTTCACTCATACTAAAAAATCAAAAACATGTTCAATATATATTAACGCATACTATTACTTTTGGAGGGTTTAATTTGGTTGATATGAAGGAAATCTATGAGAAAACAAATAAACCGATGATTGCTGTGACGGAACGAGAGGTAAATCTGGATTCTGTAAAAATGGCGCTTAATAAAAAATTTCCCCTTCTTTCTTCTAATAAATTTGAAAAAATCATTAATGCAGGTCATCTTTATGAGACTGAAATCGAAACTGCCGCAGGTAAATCCACCATATATTTTCATAAAATAGGTATATCAATTAATGATGCGAAGAATTTACTAAAAAAAGTTTCAATAGATTCTAAGCTTCCTGAACCTGTTAGGATCGCTCATTTAATTGGAAGAGCTTTTCGAAGTACGTGAATAGTTAGTGGCAATTTTTTATTTTAGAAAAAGCCACATAATTTTGAGAAAAGAGATTTATTCATTTAAGAATTCATATTCTAAAATATTTCTCATTCTCTCTCTTAAATCTGCTCGTATCGCACTCATTCCATAGGTTCTCACGCCGAGCATCTTTTCTACATTTTCTGGATGGAGTGAATTTTCCAAATCTTGTTTATTTGCTATCGCGATAACTTTTGAACCTAAGTGATTAGAAAATCTTTCCAGGATTTCTTTTGTTCTCTCAACATTTTCCTCTGTTGAATCACATACTAACACGGTTAATCCAGAGCTCTTCAGAAAATCATTCCACATAAATCTGAACCTTTTCTGGCCCCCTAGATCCCATATGGAACATTTTTTTCCACTTAATATCGAGTCTTCAATATCTAAACCCACTGTTGGAGTTCTCTCCTTCACAATATCCCTTCCTTGCAATAAAGAGACAAGAGATGTCTTTCCTACTCCCGCGTCTCCAACAATACATATTTTACTCTTTCTTTCAACCACTATTATAGCCTTCTTAGAAAATTATTATCTTAAACTATACAAAGAAGGCTCTAATCATAAAAGAAAATAATACTTGGATAATACAAATAATTCCAAACTAATTTAAAACTAAAAATTTTTAGAAAAATATTTATAAATCATTATTTTCTCCTTTCTAAAGATGGAGATTTTAGTTATGAAAGCATTTTCCCTATTAAATCTCAAAAGTATTTTAAAAAATTATTTATATTGGTTTGTACAATAAAGTATTAATCATAATGATCGTTTATATTAATTCTTAAAATGATTCGGATAAAAATTAAAAATTATAAAATTGGTGTATTTAATGCCTTGGATAGATAAAGAAAAATGTGATGGATGTGAGATATGCATTGAAGAATGTCCCGCAGATGCTATTTCGATGATTGAGGGAAAAGCAGAAATTGATATGGTAATATGTATTAGATGTGGAACGTGTCATAAAGTATGTCCTCAACATGCAGCTAGACATGATAGTGAAAAAATTCCAGAAGAAGTGGAAGCGAATGTAATTTGGGTTAAAAATTTATTAAACAACTATGAAACAGAAAAAGAAAGAAGTGGTTTTATCAAACGAATACAGAAACATTTTCAGAAAGAGATAACTGTAAATGAAAAAACTTTAGAGAGAATAAAAGAATTTGTATAAGATAATTTTGATATAATAGAACCTAATCTTATATATCCAAGAAAGTTATATTCTTGACAGAAATAATTTAAAACTAATGAAAAAAAAAACCCTACTTATAAAAAAAAAGGGAATTCATTAATATTTAAAGATTCTTAACTTAATATTTAGAGGCTTTATAGTTCAAATATAGCTAAATTTTAAAAAAAATATATCTCAAAAGGTGAGAAAAGATGGTAGAGATCTTGATAATATGTAAGGATGGAACATTTAATTCATATCTTAGCACATTAGTTATTTCAATGAATTTGAAAAAAAAAGGCGAAGATGTTGCTGTTGTGTTTATGCAAGAAGGATTGGCAGCACTCATAGAAAAAAGATTTAGATTTTCTCCTGGTTTGGAACCATATTCAAAAGATATAAAAGATAATGCTGCGATGATGGGTGTTCCTTCAGACCCTTTTAAATTAATAGAGGAAGCTAATCATGTTGGAGTTCCCTTATATGCGTGTCAAGCATGGAGGAAACTTTTAGGCGGAAAACCACCAAAATTTGATATTCCAGAAGGGTTAGAAAAATTAGAATTATCAGATTTAGTTAATGAAATAACAAAATCAGCAAAAGTTTTTTCGATATAATATGCCAAATTAACAAATTAAATATTTTTTTATTTTTTTTATATCAACATAGGGTCTAACAGAAAATGAATGAAGAAATAATAATAAATGAAATAGAAGAAAAACGAAGGGCAAAAGACCAATTTTTTAAGTATAGCCCACAATCTCCAATTCCGTATGAAAAGCGATCTTCATTTGATGGATTAAATTATTATCCTGTAGATCTTTCCTTAAGATTTAAAATTGAACTCCATAAGCATGATGGAGAGAATTATGTGAAAATTTTGGATAATACAGGAGGACTTCGAGAGTATCCTCAATGGGGAGAATTCAGATTCAAAATAGATGGTAAAATACATACTCTCCAAGCATATAAACCCAATTCACATGAAGAAAGATTATGGATATCATTTAAAGACTTGACGAGCGGAAAGGAAACTTATGGAAGTGGGCGTTATTTGGATCTGGATGAAAATAATTGTAAAATAGAAGATGGAAGATGGATATTTGATTTTAATGATGCATATAATCCTTTTTGTGCTTATAATGAGATGTATTCTTGTCCCTATATCCCAACAGAGAACAATCTACCAATTAAAATTGAAGCTAGAGAGAAGATTCTCTTTTGAGTTTCATTAAAACAGAAAAATTTCTGGTATAAAATTAAATTATAAAAAGAATCAAAAAAAGAATGCAAAAAATAAATTTTTATTAGTTATAAAAAAGGTTTGAGTTAAGAGATTATTCTATTACTCTCCAGTTTCAAGATCCTTGACTATACCAACAGCTACGGTTCTACCCATGTCGCGTACCGCGAATCGACCCATCTCTGGAATGTCTTCATATTTCTCTATGCACAATTTCTTGATAGGACTTAATGTGACAATAGCAGCTTCGTTTTTCTTGATAAATTTAGGGTTATCTTCGATTACAGCGCCCGTCTTCTGGTCAAGCTTCTTTTTAAGCTCAACGAATTTCGCTGCAACTTGAGCGGTATGAGCATGAACAACTGGAGTATAACCTTGCGCAACTGCAGTAGGATGCCAAATTACAATGACTTGTCCAGTAAAACTCCCTTTAGGTGTAATAACGGTTGGTGGACTATCAGGTCGTCCTAAAACATCTCCTCTGTGTACATCTTCCAATGTAAGACCTCGGATACTAAATCCGATATTATCTCCCGGTTCTGCTTCTGGAATTTCTTCATGATGCATCTCTATACTTCGAATTTCACCTTTAAAGCCGGTTGGTTGAATAAGAATTTGGTCACCTTTTTTTAATACACCAGTTTCAACCCTACCCACTGGAACCACACCAGTACCTTTAATTCTATATGCATCTTGAATAGGTACTCGTAAAGGTTTGCCAGTCGGTTTTTCTGGTAATTGAAATTCATCAATTGCGTCTATTAAAGTAGGACCATCGTACCAAGGCATTTTATCGGTTTTTTCAGTGAGGTTCTCCCCAAGTAATCCACTTACAGGTACAAACGGAATCTTTTTTACAGGAAAACCAATATTTGTTAAAAGAGCTGATACTGATTGTACACATTCTTTATACCTATCTTCATCATAATCCCAGACATCAGCTTTATTAATGGCCACAACCAGTTGTTTGACGCCTAAGGTCTGTGCTAGATAGGCGTGCTCTCGGGTTTGGCCATTGGCGGCGATTCCAACTTCCATTTCCCCTTTCTTTCCGGAAACGACGAGGATTGCCGCGTCAGCTTGACTTGCGCCGGTAATCATGTTTTTTACGAAGTCTCTATGTCCTGGAGCATCAATGATTGTGAAATATTTATTTGGCGTTTCGAACTTTCTAAACGCTAAATCTATGGTGATACCTCTCTGTCGCTCTTCTTTCAATTTATCAAATACATATGCGTATGACCATGAATCTCTGTCAAATTCTTTCGCGATTTTTTCTAATTCTCTTGCTTCTCTGTCTGTTACTGCACCAGTTTTAATTAAAAGGGCTCCCATCATGGTAGATTTGCCGTGGTCGATGTGTCCGATGATAACTAAATTTAAATGTGGTTTGTTCGCCATTTTTATTTTCCTTCGTTTTATTTTATTTAAATATTTAATTATAATAATCTTCAATCTAATAAAACAATTTCAGTTTCATCAGATTAGATAATCACTTTAGATGTGATATTCTATTTAAATGATGAGGAATTTAAATTTTTTACGGAAAATTAATAAATGTTAACGAGTCTGCAAGAAGAAAAAACGAGATTAATTTAACAATTATCGATAATAATAATTTGAGGTCTATTGTAATCTGATAGAGATTAGTTAAACAATGAGTCATAAAAAGATATAAGCAAGATTATTGTTAATCTTAAATAATTTCTAAATCAGAATATAACATATTTTTGTTATTTTTAATTAATTGAAATAATTCAGAGATTTCTTTTTCAAAACTAACTTCGCGCTTATTATTATAAGATATTTTGGAGATGACTTTATGT
>Ga0102944_1000145_pt1 | contig 58632 bp, 55 predicted proteins | sample SalPonD_shore_MG_FD_78172 | JGI IMG/M metagenome (GOLD analysis project Ga0102944, IMG submission 78172) | Salt pond soil microbial communities from South San Francisco under conditions of wetland restoration - Salt Pond MetaG... | ecosystem: Environmental > Aquatic > Marine > Intertidal zone >... | reverse complement strand
GCCGCAAGGCAGGCGGGTTTTTATCTCGAGCAGTCGCCCTCAGGCCACTGAGTCTTTCAGAGCCTTCAGAGCCGTGGCCTTGACGCTGGTGGTCGCCGGCTTGGCCTTGATCATGATCTCTTCACCGGTGAACGGATTCACGCCCTTGCGCGCCTTGCGTGCCGGCTTGATGACACGGCGCAGTTTGATGCCCAGGGATGGCACGGAGAACTCGCCGGAACCGCGTTTTTTCAGATGCGCGTGGGCAAGTCCCGCCAGGGAATCCAGCACTGCAGCGACTTCCTTCTTGGTCATTCCCGTATCCTCGGCAATGGTGCTCAGGATCTGGGATTTTGTCTGCTTTTCCGTCATGACAGATGGTTTCTTGGCCATATCAGCTCCTCACTGGTTTGAAATAGTTGCCTGCTTTTTATTTTGGATCCCTCATCACCACGGTGATAAAGGAACGGATGATTCGTTTCCTGTAGCGTCAGGAGGCAGCAATTATGCATGGGAAAACGGATTAATCCAACAAGGAAACCGTGAAATACAGGTAAAAAAACCTGATTTTTTTACGCACCTGCTGCAACGTCTGTTGCCGTCCTCATCATCACTACCACTTCAGGACTGATTCTTGCTTTCCCTCGCCACCGCGCGGTAACCGATATCCCTGCGGTAGAACATGCCCCGGCAGCGGATACCGGCCGCCGCCGTGTAAGCACGGCGCCGGGCATCGCTGACGGTTTCACCCAGGGCAGTGACGCAGAGAACGCGGCCGCCGGCGGTAACGATGTGCCCCTCCTGTTCCCTGGTCGCGGCGTGAAAGATCTTGACGCCCTCGGGTAACGGCCCGTCCAGGCCGGTGATAACGTCGCCCTTGCTGGAGCTTTCGGGATAACCGGCCGATGCCATGACCACACCCAAAGCCGCACGCCTGTCCCATTCCGGTGCAAGGCCGGCCAGTTTGCCGCGGACGGCGGCGTGACAGAGAGCGGCCAGGTCGCCCTTGAGGCGCATCATCACGGGCTGGGTTTCGGGATCGCCGAAACGGCAGTTGAACTCCAGCACCTTGACGCCGCCGTCCGGCGCGATCATGACACCGGCGTAGAGAAACCCGGTATAGCGGCGGTTCTCGGCGGCCATGCCCGCGATGGTCGGGCGTATCACCTCGGCCATGATGCATTCGTGCACGGCGGGAGTGATCACCGGCGCCGGTGAATACGCGCCCATGCCGCCGGTATTCGGACCGGTGTCACCCTCGTCGCGGGCCTTGTGATCCTGGGAGCCGGCCAGCGGCACGATATTCTCGCCGTCGCTGATAACGATAAAACTGGCTTCCTCGCCTTCCAGGAATTCCTCGATGACCACGCGGTGACCGGCCTCGCCGAAACGGTTGCCCGCCAGCATGTCCCTGACCGCGGCCTCGGCTTCGGCCTCACTGCGGGCCACGACCACGCCCTTGCCGGCGGCGAGCCCGTCGGCCTTGACCACGATGGGCGCGCCCTTCTCGCGGAGAAAGGCGCAGGCCGGCTCCACTTCCGTGAACACGGCATAGGCCGCCGTGGGTATGTGGTGGCGCTGGAGAAAATCCTTGCAGAAGGACTTGGAACCTTCCAGCACCGCCGCCCGCGCGGTGGGACCGAAACAGGCGAGGCCCGCCTCCCGGAAAACATCGGTGATGCCGGCCACCAGCGGCGCCTCGGGCCCGACAATGGTCAGATCAATACCATGTTCCCGGGCAAAATCCGCCAGGGCGGGTATGTCGTCGGCGGCGATAGCCACGTTTTCCACCCCGGGCTCGCGGGCGGTGCCGGCGTTGCCCGGCGCGACATACACCTGCTCCACCTCCGGCGACTGCGCCGCCTTCCAGGCCAGCGCATGTTCTCTCCCTCCGCCTCCCACTATCAATACGTTCATTGATGGTTAACCACGGAGAGCACGGAGGACACGGAGAAAAGCATTCTGGAATATGCAAAAAACATCGTGATTTTCTCTATGCCTTGCAAGTGAGCTAAACCACGGATCAAGGGTCGGAAACAATTATTCATCTCCGTGATCTCCGTGTCCTCCGTGGTTAGATCTTCAGTGACGGAAATGGCGCATACCGGTAAACACCATGGCCATGTCGTGTTCGTCGGCGGCGGCGATGACTTCCTCGTCGCGGACCGAGCCGCCGGGCTGGATCACCGCGCGGATGCCGACCTCGGCGGCGGAGTCGATGCCGTCGCGGAAGGGGAAGAATGCATCCGAGGCCATGACCGAACCCGCCACTTCCAGGTTCTCGTCCCGGGCCTTGATGGCGGCGATGCGGGCGCTGTAGACGCGGCTCATCTGGCCGGCGCCGATGCCGATGGTGCGCAGGTCGCGGGCATAGACAATGGCGTTGGACTTGACGTACTTGACCACGCGCCAGGCGAACAGCAGATCGGCCAGCTCGCGCGCGTCGGGAGCGCGTTGGGTCACCACCTTGAGATCCGCTTCGGCAACCATGCCGGCGTCCGCGTCCTGGATCAGCAGCCCGCCGCTGACACGTTTCAGATCCAGGGCCTGCAGGGCGCCGCGGCGCTCGCCCGTGCTGAGCACGCGGATGTTCTGCTTTTCAGCGGTGACCGCCAGGGCTTCTTCAGCGATGGAAGGCGCGATGATCACTTCCACGAACTGGCGATCCACGATAGCCCGCGCCGTGGCCGCGTCCAGTTCGCGGTTGAAGGCGATGATACCGCCGAAGGCGGACACGGGATCGGTAGCATGGGCCAGATCGTAGGCCTCGAGCAGATTGTCGGCACGGGCCACGCCGCAGGGGTTGGCATGCTTGACGATGACGCAGGCGATATCCGTAAAACCGAGTACGCACTCCAGGGCGGCATCGGTGTCGGCGATATTATTGTAGGACAGTTCCTTGCCCTGGTGCTGGCGCGCCGCAGCCAGAGTACCTGAGGGCGCGCCGGGCTGACGGTAGAAGGCGGCGCTCTGGTGGGGATTTTCCCCGTAACGCAGATCCTGGACCTTGCTGAACTGCATGGTGTAGGTGCCGGGGTAATGCCGGTGGCCGCCGTCGGGGGTGATGCTGCCCAGGTAATTGGACACCGTGGCATCGTAGGCGGCGGTATGGGCGTAGACCTTGCGGGCCAGGTCAAAGCGCGTGGCAGCGGAAAGAACGCCGTCATTCTCCTTCAGTTCCTGCAGGACGCGCGGATAATCCCCGGCCTCCACCACCACCCCGACGCGGGCGTGGTTCTTGGCGGCGGCGCGCAGCATGGTCGGACCGCCGATGTCGATGTTCTCGATAGCTTCGTCCAGGGTGCAGTCCGGCCGGCTCACGGTGGCCTCAAACGGATACAGGTTGACCACCACCAGATCGATGGGCTCGATGCCGTGTTCGGCCATGACCGCGTCATCGGTGCCATGGCGCCCGAGCAGCGCCCCGTGGACTTTCGGATGCAGAGTCTTGACCCGACCGTCCATGATCTCGGGAAAACCGGTGTAGTCGGAAATATCGGTGACGTTCATGCCGTTGTCCCGGAGCAGGCGCGCGGTGCCGCCCGTGGACAGGATTTGCACGCCCTGCTGCACCAGTTCCGTGCAGAATTCGACAATGCCGGATTTGTCGGACACGCTGATCAGCGCCCGCTTGACTTTACTCATAGCTGATTCCCTGGATAACGGAATTCAACCCGCGCTCCGGGCGCGGACAGGTTGCGGAGTGGCGACGGAGCGAGGCGCCCTGTCGTCAACCAATATTGTACTTCTTCAGACGGTTGCGCAGGGTGCCGCGATTCAGGCCCAGCACCTGGGCGGCGCGCGAGACGTTGCCGCCGGTATGGGCCATGACTTCCTCGAACAGCGGTTTTTCCACCTGGGCCAGGAACAGATCGTAAAGATCGCTGGGTTCATGGCCGTCCAGATCATTGAAATATTTTTCCATGGCCTCGCGTACTGACTCGCTCAGGCAGCGACCCGTACCATTGCCGCGTGGAATATCCTGGCTGTGGCGCTTGTCGCCGCCCTTGCCCTTGGCCGGACTCATGCCGCGATGTCCATGGCCGGGCGGGCTGCGGCCGGCCGGCAGTATTCCCGGACCAGGCGCAGCTGCTCCGTCGGCAGCTGCGCACGGTTGGCGCGCGCGCGCAGGCGCTCGCCGCCGGGCAGGCGGCGGCTGTACCAGCCGATGTGTTTTCTGGCGATACGGACACCGCTGTATTCGCCGTAGAAGTCATACAGGCCCTCCAGGTGGCGCTGCAGGACGCGTCCTACCTCGGCCGGTCCGGGTTCCGGCAGCAATTCTCCCGTATGCAGGTAATGCCTGATTTGGCCGAACAGCCAGGGATTGCCCTGGGCGCCGCGGCCGATCATGACGCCGTCGGCACCGGTGTCCCGCAGCACCCGGGCCGCCCCGGGGGCCGAGGTTATATCGCCGTTGGCGAATACCGGGATGCCCACGCGGGCTTTGATCGCGGCGATAGTGTCGTATTCCGCCTCGCCCCGGTAGGCATCGGCGCGGGTCCGGCCGTGCACGGCCAGGCGCTGAATCCCGGCCGCCTCGGCCAGGACCGCCACGCGTACGCCATTGCGGTGCTGAGGATCCCAGCCGGTGCGCAGCTTCAGGGTAACGGGAACGCTGCTGGCCCTGACCACGGCTTCCAGGATGCGCGCGACCAGCGCCTCGTTGCGCAACAGGGCGGAGCCGGCCAGGGCATTGCAGACTTTCTTGGCGGGGCAACCCATGTTGATATCGATGATTTCCGCGCCCTGATCGATGTTGAAGCGCGCGGCCTCGGCCAGCATGACGGGATCGGCACCGGCGATCTGGACGATGCGGGGCGCATCCTCGCCGTCATGGTTGCGACGCAACCGTGTCTTGCGGCTGTGATAGAGCGCCGGATTGGCACTGATCATTTCAGCCGTCGCCATATCGGCGCCCATGGTCCGGCACAGTTGGCGAAACGGCCTGTCGGTGATGCCTGCCATAGGGGCAAGAACGATCTGTCTGGATAGTGGTCGGGATCCTGTCTTCATTCTGTCCGGTACCGCTTCTTATCAGAGATCGGCGGCTGCGCGATGGGCAATGATAACGAGGATCAGGAACAGAGAAAAGGGGAAACATCACCCCAAAAGGGGATAGCGAAAGGGTACAACTCACATCGTCACGAGAAGTCGACGTTAACTGTTTCAGTGCGTTAAAGAAATTGCGCCGATGCAAAAAACATGTCAGCTCTCGATGAACCGGAATTCAAAACTCACCGCGCCCTGCGTCGGGCCTGTGACCTCGAGCACAATATGCACGGGCTGACCCGGCGGCATGCCCTGATCGATATTGATACTGTCGTCCAGATACTCTGCGGGCTTGAACTTGCGCTGCCCGATGATTTTGCCGTTGGTGTCGAACAGCACGAACTGCACCACCGGATATGGCTGTATGGTGGGCAGTTCATTGGCAATGGTGGCGTTAACCAGCAGGGCGCCGTCGTAGCGGGGATGATCGCGCACGTCCCGGTTCAGAAGTTTTATGGCAGACGCATCGCGGTGGCGGATTACCTGGCACTGGAAGTACTCACATACCTGTCTGGCCCAGGGCATCAGTTGCGGATAGCGGGACAGCAGGACATCACGGTTGAACCAGGCCAGCTGGGCGGCGCCGATGAGCAGCACCAGGACGGCGGCCAGTCCCCAGAGCACCCGCGCGGTGCGGCTCCGGCGTGGCGGCTCTTCCTCCTGCAGCGGCGGCGGCAGCTCCGTGGTCGCTTCCGAATCCACGACTTCCGGCGGCACCTGTGCCGATGCTTCCTCCCGTTCGTCTTCCTCTTCCCCTTCCTCCTCCGCCATGGGTTCGGCCGCCGGGGCGGTCAGCGGCGGTTGCGGAGGGTTCACGCCTGCGCCCGGAGAGGCCACCGGTTCGGTTTCCGCCTCGGAGTCGGGCACCGCGTCGGCGGCGGCGCTGCTTTCCGTTCCCGTTTCCTCCTCCGGCAGCTCGAACCCGGAAATCTCCTCCTCTCCGGCCGTAACAACGGCCTCTTCGGCGGCCTCATCGGCAATCACGGGAACCGGCCGGCGCGAGCGGGGCAGGGGCTGGTCGTGCAGACGTTCCAGGGCGTTGAACTGCCGGCCGCAGTAACCGCATTGCACCTGGCCTCCGGCAGCGGACAACTGATAGGCGCGGAGCCGGAACTGCCTGTGACATGACGGGCAATCGGTAAACATGGTATCAGTCCGGTTTGGCCCGCCTGGTGCCGCAGATCATGGCCCACTCTTGGTTGAAACAGGGAGCCTCCATCTTAAACCAGGGTTGGTAAGCCGCCAAACAGTCATCGACCTGCTGTGCCAGCAGGCCGGACAGGACCAGGCGGCCGCCGGCGGCCGCCAGCCCTTTGAGGCGCGGCGCCAGTTCCAGCAGCGGCCCCAGCAGGATATTGGCCAGCAGAATATCGGCCCTGACGTCGGCCAGTGACTCGGGCGGGCCGATCTTGAGACGGGCGGACAGGCCGTTGCGAACAGCGTTGTCCCGCGCGGCAGCCAGGGCCTGGTCGTCGATATCCACGGCATACACCCGGGCCGCGCCCAGAGCCAGGGCCGCCAGGCCGAGCACGCCGGAGCCGCAGCCGTAATCGATGACGGTCCTGCCCCGCAGGTCCGCACGGGCCAGCCATTCCAGGCACAGGCGCGTGGTGGAGTGACTGCCGCTGCCGAAAGCCAGGCCGGGATCCAGCCGGATGACGGGGTGCGCCTGCGCCGGCGGCGTGCTCCAGGTCGGACAGACGCAGAGGGTGTCCCCGTACACCAGGGGTCCATGGTCACGCCGGTGCCGCGCCATCCAGTCCTCGTCCGGCAGCGGCGCGATGTGATAATCGTAAATATTTGCATCGCCCACGCGGTTGCGCAGGCAGGCAATGAGAATGTCGAGATCCGTGTCCGCGTCCAGCAGCGCCGTGACCGCGGTCTGCTCCCAGAACACGGCCTCACCCCCGCCCTCGTCGAAGACCGCCTCGCCGGTCACGGGCGCATAACTGAGGGAAGCGGCCCCGAACTGCTCCAGCAGCTCCCCTATTTCTTCTATGCACGAGGCATCAGAGCTAATGGTAAGTTTCAGCCAAGCCATGGGCATTTTCAGCCTGTTTGAAAACGGCTATTAACCACGGAGAGCACGGAGGACACGGAGTTAATGAAATAATATTGACTTTCCTTAATCTACTGCTTGCAGTGATCACAGTACGGTAAATATTACCTGCTTTAAGCACAACCAACTATAAATGCAGTTCTCCGTGTCCTCCGTGTTCTCCGTGGTTCCATTTGCAGTATCTAATGCAAACCGAGTTTCTTTTCGAGGTAATGGATGTCGGTGCCGCCGGTGATGAAGGCGGCGTCATCCATGAGGCGCTGGTGCAGGGGGATGTTGGTCTTGATGCCGTCGATGACGATCTCGGACAGGGCGATGGCCATGCGTGCCAGGGCCAGTTCCCGGTTTTCCGCGTGGGCGACGAGCTTGCCGATCATGGAATCGTAATGCGGCGGGATACTGTAGCCCTCGTAGATATGCGTATCCATACGGATGCCGGGCCCGCCGGGAGCATGGTAATGCTCGATGGTACCGGGACAGGGAGCGAAGGTTTCCGGATCCTCCGCGTTGATACGGCATTCGATGGCATGGCCCTTGGGATGAATGTCCTTCTGCTGATAGGCCAGGCGCTCACCGCCGGCGATGCGCAGTTGTTCGCGCACGATATCCACGCCGGTGATCATCTCCGTTACCGGATGCTCCACCTGGATGCGGGTATTCATCTCGATGAAGAAAAACTCGCCGTCCTGGTAGAGAAATTCGAAGGTGCCGGCACTGCGGTAATCGATTCCGCGACAGGCCTCGACGCAGCGCTCGCTGATCTGGCGGCGCAGTTTCTCCGGGATCCCCGGCGGGGGAGCCTCCTCGATTACTTTCTGGTGGCGGCGCTGCATGGAACAGTCGCGCTCGCCCAGGTGGATGATATTGCCGTGGTGATCGGCCAGGATCTGGACCTCGATATGCCGGGGACGCTCCAGGTATTTTTCCATGTATACCGTGTCGTCGCCGAAGGCTACGCCCGCCTCGGAACGAGTCAGGGACACCGCATTGCGCAGCGTGGCCTCGCTGTAGACCACACGCATACCGCGCCCGCCGCCGCCGCCGGAGGCCTTGATAATCACCGGGTAGCCGATGTCCCGGGCGATGCGTCCGGTCTCGTCCATGTCATCCCCCAACGGCCCCTCGGATCCGGGGACGCAGGGTATGCCGGCTTCCTGCATGGCCCGGCGTGCCGAGATCTTACTGCCCATGAGACGTATGGTCTCGGCGTGCGGCCCGATGAAGATAAAACCGCTTTCCTCGATGCGCTCGGCGAAATCGGCGTTTTCCGCCAGAAAGCCGTAGCCGGGATGGATGGCCACCGCGTCGGTGACTTCGGCGGCACTGATCAGGGCCGGTATATTGAGATAGCTCTCGGCGGAAACGGCGGGACCGATGCACACCGCCTCGTCGGCCAGCAGGACGTGCTTCTGGTCCCGGTCCACTTCGGAAAATACGGCCACGGTCTTGATGCCCAGCTCACGGCAGGCGCGCAATATACGCAGTGCTATCTCGCCGCGATTGGCTATAACGACTTTCTCAAGCATGACAGTTCAATTCGATTTAATCAGCATGTTGCACGAGGGCGCCGGTGTGGCCGCCCGATCAGCGGAAAGGAACAATATCTTCAGGGCTCCCGGATCAGGAACAGAGGCTGACCGTATTCCACCGGTTCTCCGTTTTCAACGTAGATCTTGCTGATCACGCCACCGACGTCGGATTCAATCTGGTTCATGATCTTCATGGCCTCGATGATGCAGACAACGTCACCCTTCTTGACCTCCCGTCCCAGTTCCACGAACGGCGGCTTGCCCGGCGCCGGCGCTTCGTAGAACAGGCCGACCATGGGAGCGCGCACCAGGTGCCCCTCCACTTCTTCCTCCTCTTCAACCGGCTCCGTGGCGATACCAGCCGCCGGCCTGGTCTCGCCCTCGGGTACCTGTACCAGGGTCTGCACGGGCGTACCTGCGATACTGCTCTGGCGGCTGATGCGGACGGATTCCTCGCCTTCGTGGATCTCGATCTCGGAAACCTGTGATTCTTCCAGCAGTTCTATGAGTTTTTTTACCTTGCGGATATCCATGGATTCAGCCTTTCTGTATTTTCAATTGTTCGGCCGCGGCCTGCAGGGCGTAGATGTAACCACTGGCACCGAGGCCGCTGATGACCCCCCGGGCGGCGTCCGACAGGTAGGAGTGCCGGCGGAACGTCTCGCGGGCGAAGACGTTGGAGAGATGGACCTCGATAAAGGGGATGGCAACTCCGAGCAGGGCGTCGCGCAGGGCGATGCTGGTATGGGTAAACGCGCCGGGGTTGATAATGATGAAACCCGTGTTTTCCTGCCGGGCCCGGTGAATGCGATCGATCAGCTCATGTTCGGCATTGCTCTGGTAGAATTCCACGTCCACGGACAGTTCCTTGCCGGTCGCAGCCAGGGAACGGTTGATCTCCTCCAGGGTGGTGCTGCCGTAAACCTCGGGTTCGCGCTGGCCCAGGAGATTCAGGTTAGGGCCGTGCAAAACCAGTATCGAAGCCATCGTACCCCCCGCGTAAAATAAAAGGCATTCGCCGAAATTTCAGCATATTAACAGAAGTTCAGCGATATTACGAGAAATTTCCCGATGCGGGCGGGTACCGGCGTCAGAGCAGGGGCTGGATCACCTTGCGGATCTCCTGGACGGTCACCGGACCCTGCTTGGTATAGGCGATACGGCCATGGCGATCGATGACCACGGTGTAGGGCAGCGCCCCGATGCTGTCGCCGTAGGACTCGGCGACCTTGACCACCGGCATCTCCCCTGCCAGCACCGGGTAATTCATGCCATGCTCGCGCACAAAAGCGCTCACGTCGCCGGGTTTCTGCAGGGCGATACCGACGATCTGCAGTCCCCGGCCGCCGTAGCGGGACTGCAGGGTGATGAGCCGGGGGATTTCCTTCAGGCAGGGCGGACACCATGTGGCCCAGAAATTCAGGGCAACCACCTGACCGTCCCATTCGCCGATATGCCGCGGCCGTCCCTTCAGATCGGGCAGGGTGAAATCCGGCCGGGCCTGGCCGACCATATCCGCAGCCGTGACGGCGGCCGCATCAGGGGGCGGGGCCGGCGGCGAGGCCGGGCGATACCAGTACCAGGCGGCGGCCGCGGCCGCCGCAAAAACGGCGCAGACAGCCAATACTACCGGTAAACGCCGCACGGTCCGCCTAGTCCGAGGATCCGAGCGGCGGCAGGGTCAGGGCCACCTCCCGGGTGACGGGTGGATAGCAGATCTCGTTCTTCTTGCAGCCCTGGTAACCGACCCGGAGAACAATGGGAACCTCGCCCGTGCCGGTCCTGTTCACCGGCACGTCCACGGACAGGTTGCCGGTGTTGATCTCCACCTTGCCGAAGTTCGGATCGTGTTCCACGGTACCGGCGGGAACGCTGACAGGCTTCTGCCCCAGGGAAGCCCCGCCCTTGACGATGGCGAAGGTGAACCGGTCGTGATAGAGGTAATAGCCGTCGGCGATCTGCCACATCAGATTGAGCCGCCGCGGACCGGCCGCGGAAGCGGCGAATTGAAAGGCTTCATCGGCGGGAAGAAACGTCTGCGCCGAATCGTCAGAGCTGCCGAAGACCGCCCGCAGGCGCTCGCCGAGACCGGCGGAACGTGCCGCCGGCAGCATGGCCGCAGCGGCCAGAAAGACTATGATGAGTGCGTGGCGTCGCTTATCCAAGTCAGGTAATCCGTCAAACCTCCAGTGAGAGGGACTGCTATTATTTCCGGGAGTTCATAGGGATGCAGCTTGAGGATGCTCTTCTCCACTTCCGGATAGCGTTCCCGGGAGGTCTTGATGAACAGAATATACTCGTCGGCGATTTCCACCTTGCCGCCCCAGCGGAAGTAGGACTGGACGCCGGGAATGATCTGGATGCAGGCTGCCACCTCGTTGGCAATCAGGTCTGTAGCGATGTTCTTGGCGGTGATGGAGCCCGGGCAGGTGTTGATGACGAGTAACTGTTCGGTCTGTTCCGGCATATACCTGCAGTCCTGATAATGTGACTTGAAAACTGGTATTCTGCCAATACATTAAAGAATAAGCCAATATCCGTCCAAATCGAGGCAGTCCCCTGTTCCGAATTCTCTTCATCCTGTTCCTGACCGTCCCTCTACTGGAGCTGACCATCCTGATCCGGGTGGGATCGGCCATCGGTATCGTACCCACGGTATTGCTGTGCATTTTCACGGCGGCCCTGGGGGCAGCACTGATACGCATCCAGGGACTGCAGACCCTGATGCGGGTACAGCAAAAGCTGGAGCAGCGCGAGGTGCCCGCCGTGGAACTGGTAGGCGGTCTGATACTACTGGTCGCCGGGGCGCTCCTGCTGACGCCCGGTTTTTTCACCGACACCATCGGCTTCCTGTGCCTGATCCCGAAATTGCGGGAAGCGATCGCCCGCCGGGTAGTGCTGCGACTAACCGCCGAACACAACCGCAGGGCGGGCGATCACACCGTCATCGTGAACGGGGAATTCTGGGAGGAAGACGATACGCCGCGGCGCCTGCGGCGCTGATTGCTTTAATATAAATGTCACTAAAATTTCGGTGAGATGACGTTATAATGTTTGTACTCTATCAAGGTAGTATTGATAGAGCACCAGGTTTGCAAACCCATCCAAGAAAAAGCCTTATGTCAAAACAGCAAAAGAAGAACAAGAACGGCCTCAGCATGGCCGAAACCTCGGATAGACATGTCCTTTACGAAGAATCCGTTCAATGCGTGGAGGCGGAGATCGATTTTGTCGACGGGACGTTCCAGAAACTCCGGAATCGCATCCCCAGCACCCTGCGCGAGGATTTCTGCGGCACCACCAACACTTCCTGTGAATGGGTGAAGCGCCGTCCCGGCAATATCGCCCATAGCGTGGACCTGGATGCGGAAGTACTGGACTGGGGCCGGCGCCACAAGATAGCCGCCCTCGAGAACGGTGCAGCCGAACGCATCCACGTTCATAACGACAACGTGCTCACCGCCGAAATCGAGCCCGTCGACATCGTCCTGGCCATGAATTTCAGCTACTGGTGCTTCAAGACCCGGGACCTGATGAAAGAATACTTCAGTCGCATCCATTCCGGACTGGTCGAGGACGGCATTTTTTTCCTTGACGCTTTCGGCGGCTATGAAGCCTTCCAGGAACTGGAGGAAAGCACCAAATACGACGGTTTCACCTATGTCTGGGACCAGGACAAATACAACCCCATCACCGGCGAGTGCGTCTGCCACATCCACTTCAAGTTCAAGGACGGCTCGCGCATGAAAAACGCCTTCAGCTACGAGTGGCGCCTGTGGACGCTGCCGGAAATTACGGAAATGCTGCGCAAGACGGGTTTCCGGCCGACCGTCTACTGGGAAGGCACGGACAAGGACGGCGAGGGTAATGGCGTCTTTACCCCCACCACCGAGGGCGAGGCCGATGCGGGGTGGATTGCGTATATCGTCGCGGAAAGGCAGTAATTCGTGAATAGTGAATCGTAATTAGTGAAAGAAAAACGGTGATTGGTGCCTGTTTTTACTATTCACTATTCACGATTCACCTGTCTTTCAGTTCACCCGGCCGAACCAGATGCAGCAGCGTGCCGCTGCCCGCATCCGTGCTGAACTCCGCGTCCCCGTAATCCAGTACCGCCAGGGCCGCGGTAGTGAGGAGCTTGTCCTCGTCGTTGCGGGGCGGCGGGCTGGCGGAAAGATGTTCCAGCAGGTCGTCGAAGCCGGGATTATGTCCGACCAGCAGCACGCAGCCCCCCTCGCCGCCAATAGCCCCGACAACCTCAAGCAGTTCGGCCAGGGAGGCATTGTAAATCCGTTCATCCCAGGAAATGGCGCCGGCATCGAAGCCGATTGCTGCGGCGAGGCGCTCCGTGGTCTGCCGCGCCCGCAGCGCCGGCGAGGACAGGATACGGTCCGGCAGGAAGTCGTGGTCCCGCAACCAGGCGGCCATTTTCGGGACGGCCTTGACGCCCTTTTTCGCCAGGGGGCGATCAAAATCCGCCTGGCCCGGGCTGGACCAGTCCGACTTGCCATGGCGCATGAGAATGAGGCAATGTTTGCTCATAGTTGTTACCGCATAACCGGAATTGACACCTTGAGTATAGCCAAGCGCCTGCCGTGAACACCATGCTGGAAGAATCCTTCGCCGCCATCGATCTCGGCTCCAACAGCTTTCACATGATCGTGGCCAAGTCCGTAAACGGCCGCCTGCAGATCATCGATCGCATCAAGGACATGGTACGTCTCGCCTCGGGCCTGGACGAGAAGGGACGGCTGGACGAGGACTCCGCGGAACAGGCGCTGCAGTGTCTGCAGCGCTTTGGACAGCGCATCCGCGAGATCCCCCGGGCCAACATCCGCGCCGTCGGCACCAACACCCTGCGCCAGGCCCGCAACAGCCGCACCTTCCTGGCACGGGCCAGGGAGGCACTGGGACACCCCATCGAGATCATCTCCGGCCGCGAGGAGGCACGCCTGATATTCCTGGGCGTAGCCCACACCGTTTACAGGGACAACGAACAGCGGCTGGTGGTGGACATCGGCGGCGGCAGCACCGAACTTGTTATCGGCCGCGATTTCGAACCGCAGCTGACCGACAGCCTGTACATGGGCTGCGTCAACATCAGCCAGCGGTATTTCGCGGACGGAACCCTCTCCGAAAAGAAAATCCGTCTCGCCACTCTCGCCTGCCGCCAGGAAATGGAGGCCATCGAGGCCGTGTACAAAAAAGCCGGCTGGGACGCCGCCATCGGTTCCTCCGGCACCATCACCACCATCCACAGCGTGATCGTCAAAAGCGGCTGGAGTGACGCGGGTATCACCCCGGCGGCCCTGGAAAAACTGTGCGAACAGATGATCGCTGCCGGCCACAGCGACAAGCTCAAGCTGGACGGCCTCTCGGACCGGCGCCGGCCGGTCTTCGCCGGCGGCGTGTGTGTCCTGCAGGCCGTGTTCCAGTCCCTGGGGATCACGCGCATGGAGACTTCCGAGGGAGCCCTGCGTGAAGGCCTGCTCTACGATCTCATCGGCCGTGCCCACGATCAGGATATCCGCACCGACACCGTCACCGACGTGGCGCGCCGTTACCAGGCGGACGAGGATCAGGCGGAACGGGTCAGGAGCACCGCGGTGGAGCTGTTCCGGCAGGTGTGCAAGGACTGGAACCTGGATGCCAGGACCGATCTGCGGCTGCTGGAATGGGGGGCACGTCTGCACGAGATCGGCCTCTCCATCGCCCATACCCAGTACCACCGCCACGGCGCCTATCTGCTCAGCAACGCCGACCTGCCCGGATTTTCCCGTCCGGAACAATACAATCTGGCCATGCTGGTGCGTGCTCACCGGCGCAAGTTTCCGCAGCAGGAACTGGACTCCGTGGCCCAGGAGGACCAGGCGCGTATCCGCTGCCTGTGCGTGCTGCTGCGCCTGGCCGTGGTCCTGAACCGCGGCCGCACCTACACGGCGCCGGCGCGGCTGGAAGTGAAAACCACGGACAACGGCCTGCAGCTGGCGCTGCCGCAGCAGTGGCGCGATGACCACCCGCTTACCGTGGCGGATCTGGAAAGTGAGCAGGGCTATCTGGAGGCAGCGGGGTTTGAGCTAACTCTCAGTGAGTAGTTAGTAGTGAGTAGTTAGTAGTTAGTAGAAAAGGACTTCAGGCCCGAAACAGGAGGTATATCAGCTGACGATTGGCTTATCGCCCGGGATTCCACCCATCAATCCACTACTTACTACTCACTACTAACTACTCACTTTCTTTTACCCGCAGTACGTCTCCAGCAATATCCGCTGCGCCGAACGCGGCTTGTGGCTGCCCGGCTTCAGGCGGCGGTAGCTGCCGTCGCTTTGCAGCACCCAGGCCTGGGTGTTGTCGCTCAGGTAGTTCACCAGGCCCAGGTTGATGATCTGGTCCCGGGGCCGCTTTTCCTCGATGGGGAAACAGGCCTCAACCCGCTGGTAGAGGTTGCGCGGCATCCAGTCGGCGCTGGAGCAGTACACCAGTTCCTCGCCGCCGTGCAGGAAGTAGAAGACGCGGGAATGCTCGAGGAAGCGGCCGACGATGGAGCGCACGGAAATGTTTTCCGACACGCCCTTGATTCCCGGCCGCAGGCAGCAGATGCCGCGGACAATGAGATCGATTTTCACACCCGCCCGGGACGCGCCGTACAGGCAGCGGATGATATCGCCGTCCACCAGGGCGTTCATCTTGGCGATGATGCGGGCCTCGCGTCCGGCACGGGCGTTTTTGGCCTCTTCCTCGATCAGGGCCTGCAGGCGCTTGTGCAGGGTGAACGGCGACTGCACCAGCTTTTTCAGCTTGCTGGCCCGGCCCAGGCCGGTAAGCTGATGGAACAGCTTGTTGACGTCCTCGCCCACGGCCTTGTCGCAGGAGAGCAGGCCGTAGTCGGTATACTGCCGTGCCGTTTTCACATGGTAATTGCCGGTGCCCAGATGCACGTAGCGGCGCAGACTGCGGCCCTCGCGGCGCACCACCAGGATCATCTTGGCGTGGGTCTTGTAGCCGACCACGCCGTAGACCACGTGCGCCCCCACCGTCTGCAGCTCGGTAGCCAGTTCGATGTTGGCTTCCTCGTCGAAACGCGCCTGCAGCTCCACGATCACGGTCACCTCCTTGCCCGCCCGGGCGGCGTCCTTCAGGGCCTCGACGACAACGGACTCGTCACCCGTGCGGTACAGAGTCTGCTTGATGGAAAGGACGTTGGGATCGGCCGCCGCCTGGCGCAGGAAGTCCACCACGGGCCCGAAGGACTGGAAGGGATGGTGCAGGAGTATGTCGCCGTTGCGCAGGGTATCGAAGATGCTGCTGCTCTTGGCCAGCCGTGGCGGGATTTCCGGGGTGAAGCCGGGATACATGAGATCCGGACGATCCACCAGGTCATTTATGGCCAGCAGACGGTTGAGGTTGACCGGCCCGTTGACCATGTACAGATCTTCTTCCCCCAGCCCGAATTTCTGCAGCAGGAAATCACTCAGCTCCTGCGGGCAGTTGTCCGCCACCTCCAGGCGCACGGCATCCGAGTAACGCCGGGACGGCAGTTCTCCTTCCAGGGCACGCAGCAGATCATCCACTTCCTCGCTGTCGACGAACAGGTCGCTGTCACGGGTGACCTTGAACTGGTAGCAGCCCGTAGCCTTCATGCCCGGAAACAGATCGCCCACATGGGCGTGGATGATGGAGGACAGGAGCGCGAAATCGTGGGGGCCGTCGCTGTGATCGGGCGGCACGTGCACCACCCGCGGCAGGGAGCGCGGGGCCTGGACGATGGCGAGATCGGTCTCGCGTCCGAAGGCGTCCTTGCCCTCCAGGGAAACGATGAAATACAGGTTCTTGTTCAGCACCCGTGGAAACGGGTGGGCCGGATCCAGGCCGATGGGGCTCAGCACCGGCAGCACGTTGCCGCTGAAATAGCGCCGGATCCAGCGCGCCGTGGCGGGCAGCCAGTCGGAGCGCCGCCGCAGACGGATCTTTTCCTTTTCCAGAGCCGGCGTAATGTCTTCATTCAGGACCCGGTACTGTTCTTCAACCAGGGAGTGGGCCAGCTCGCTGATGCGTTTGAGGGTTTCCTGCGGTGTCAGGTTATCCGGTCCGGCCTGGGTGGAGCCGAACTTGACCTGCTGCTTGATGCCGGCCACGCGAATCTCGAAGAACTCGTCCAGGTTGGTGCTGGCGATACACAGGAAACGCAGCCGCTCCAGCAAAGGATTGGCCAGGTCTGCAGCCTGGGCGATGACGCGCCGGTTGAACTCAAGCTGGCTGAGCTCCCGGTTGATGTACAGCTCCGGATTGGCGAGATTGGGCGCATCCATAGTCAGGTACGTATCCCCGCGGCGGGAAAATAAATCAGCTTACCCAAGTGCCCTGTGCCGGCACAACCGGATCCGGCCCGGGCAGTTGCGCACAGAGGGGCTGCGCATCCCGCCATGCTGACTCAGCGCGGCGCATTCACCTCTTTTTCCATCTGCTCCAGGCTGATATGCCGGACATCCTTGCCCTCGACGAAGTAAATGATGTTTTCACAAATATTGCGGGCGTGATCGCCGATGCGTTCCATGGCGCGCGTCACCCATACGGCGTCCAGGGCGCTGGTGATATTGCGGGGATCCTCCATCATGTAGGTAATCAGCTGGCGCAGCAGGGCGGCGTACTGATCGTCCGATTCCGGCTCCATTTCCGCCGTCACCAGCGCCGCATGGGAATCCATGCGCGCGAAGGCATCGAGGGACTGGTGTACCATGCTGCTGACCAGGTTGCCCATGGCATTGATGCCGATGTGATAGGAACGCATGGTTGGCTTGTCCGACAGATCGATGGCCTTCTTGGCGATCTTTTCCGCCTCGTCGCCGACGCGTTCCAGGTCGGTGATGGTCTTGCCCACCGCCATGACCAGGCGCAGATCGCTGGCCGCGGGCTGGCGCCTGGCCAGGATGCGCGTGCATTCCTCGTCGATGCTGACCTCGTAGGTGTTCACCTGGCGCTCGTTCTTGATGACGAATTCCGCGAGCTGCGCATCACTTTCGACCAGCGCCTTGAGGGCGTTGGTCAGCTGCTGTTCAACCAGCCCTCCCATGGCCATAACCTGGCTGCGTATTTCTTCCAGTTCACTGTCGAACTTCTTGGAAATATGCGGCGGCAGTTTCTGTGTAGGCATGTTTACAATCCTCGTCCCGGTATAGGATATCCCGTCGTGGCGAAACCGGATCAGCCGTAGCGACCGGTGATGTAATCCTCCGTGTCCTTGCTGGAAGGATTGGTGAAGATTACCTCGGTTTCATCGAATTCAATCAGTTTGCCCAGGTACATAAAGGCAGTGTAGTCCGAAACACGTGCCGCCTGCTGCATGTTGTGGGTCACGATAACGATAGTGTAATCGTTCTTGAGTTCGTCGATCAGTTCCTCGATCTTGAATGTGGAAATGGGATCCAGGGCCGAGGCGGGCTCGTCCAGCAGCAGGACCTCCGGATGCACGGCGATGCCGCGGGCGATGCACAGTCGCTGCTGCTGGCCGCCGGACAACTGGGTACCGTCCTGGCGCAGCTTGTCCTTGACCTCCTCCCACAATGCCGCCTTGTTCAGCGCCCATTCCACCCGCTCGTCCATGCGCCGCCGCGGCAGCTTCTCGTAGAGTTTGACGCCGAAGGCGATGTTGTCGTAGATACTCATGGGGAACGGCGTGGGTTTCTGGAACACCATGCCGATCTTGGAACGCAGTACATTCAGGTCGTATTTCCTGTTCAGGATATTTTCACCGTCCAGCAGCACTTCCCCGGTGGCGTACTGGTCAGGATACAGCTCATAGATGCGGTTAAAGGTGCGCAATATGGTGGACTTGCCGCAGCCGCTGGGGCCGATGAAGGCGGTGACGCGCTTTTCAGGGATCTGCAGGCTGATGGAATCCAGGGCCTGGTGCTTGCCGTAGTGGAAACTCAGCTCGCGGACCACGATCTTGCTGTCCGGCATCTGCGTTTCCTGGCGTTCGTGGCGCTTGGTGGCGCCGCCGGTGGCGAGCGGCGGCAGCGTGATGCCGTGGGTCGGCGCAGTCTGCTCTTCCGATGCGGGAGGACGATCCAGGGCTTCCGTAGAGGTTTTGTTACTCATGGTCAGGATGCTCTTCGGGTTCTGTACAGAATGAGGCGGGCAATGATATTCAGCAAAAGCACCGCCGCCGTGATGATCAGGGCGCCGGCCCAGGCCAGGTGATGCCAGTCCTCGTACGGGCTCATGGCAAACTGGAAGATCACCACCGGCAGATTGGCAATGGGTCCGTTCAGGTTGGTGTTCCAGAACTGGTTGTTGAGGGCGGTGAACAGCAGCGGCGCCGTTTCGCCGCTGATGCGGGCCACCGCCAGCAGGATGCCGGTGAGAATGCCGGACATGGCACCGCGGTAGACAATCGCCACGATAACTTTCCACTGCGGTGCGCCCAGGGCGGCGGCCGCCTCGCGCATGGAGTCCGGGACCAGGCGCAGCATGTCCTCGGTGGTGCGTACCACCACCGGCAGCACAATCAGGGCCAGGGCCAGGATGCCGGCCCAGCCGGAGAAGTGCCCGGTGGTCACCACGACGGTCTCATAGATGAACGTACCCATGATGATGGACGGCGCGCTCAGCAGAATATCGTTGACAAAGCGCACCACGCCGGCGATTACCTTACCACGGCCGAATTCGGACAAATAGGTCCCGGCCAGGACACCGATGGGCGCACCGATCAGCACGCCGCCGGCGGTCAGCATGAGACTGCCCATGATGGCGTTGGACAGCCCGCCGGCGCTGCCCGGCGGCGGCGTGATCTCGGTAAACACCTTGGGCGTGACCCAGACCAGGCCCTGGCTGACCAGGGTCCACAGCAGCCAGAACAGCCAGAACAGGCCGATGGCCGTGGCCACCACCGCCAGGCTCAGGATGGTGACGTTGATGATGCGCCGCTGCAGATAGATCGGCATGATCGCCCTACCCCTTCACCGACGTCCGGGCGCTGATGCGCATCAGCATGAGCTGTGCCAGTGCCAGCACGACGAATGTAATCAGGAACAGGATCATGCCCAGGGCCAGCAGGGAAGACGTGTAGATCTGGCCCACGGCCTCGGTGAACTCGTTGGCCAGGGTGGCGGAAATGGTGGTGCCCGGCATGAACAGGGAACTGTGTATCCTGTGTGCGTTGCCGATGACGAAGGTTACCGCCATGGTCTCGCCCAGGGCCCGGCCCAGGCCGAGCATAATGCCGCCGATGACGCCCACCTTGGTATACGGCAGCACCACCTTGACCACCACCTCGGAAGTGGTGGCGCCCAGGCCGTAGGCGGATTCCTTCAGCACCGGCGGCACCACTTCGAAGACATCGCGCATGACCGCGGTGATGAAGGGCATGATCATGATGGCCAGGATCAGTCCCGCCGTGAACATGCCTATACCCATGGGCGGCCCGTCAAACAGCGGCCCGATGAGGGGCCAGCCGGCGGTGTGGTCCGTAATCCACGGCTGCACGTAGTCGGCGAACAGGGGCGCAAAAATGAACAGGCCCCACATGCCGTAGATGATGCTGGGAATGGCCGCCAGCAGCTCGATGGCGGTGCCGATGGGGCGCTTCAGCCAGCGCGGCGCCATCTCGGTGATGAACAGGGCGATGCCGAAGCTCAGGGGCACGGCGATGATCATGGCGATGGCCGACGAGACCAGGGTGCCGAAAATGGCCACCAGGCCGCCGAATTCCTTGGTCACGGGGTTCCAGTCGGTGCCGGTGAGGAAGCCCGGGCCGAATTTTTCCAGGGCCGGCAGGGCGCCGATGAACAGGACAATGAAAATCCCGAGCACCGTGGCGAAGAGAATGATCGCCGAGAGATGTGTCCCCCTGCGAAACACTTTGTCCATCAGGTCGCTGCGCGGTGTCGGCACGATATCACTCGGGTTTACAGGCGGAAACAGCGTTAGAAATAATGCGGAGGGGATGGAGCATCTCCATCCCCTCCGCAGGTAGCTTTTTACCACAGAATGTGCGCCGGGCGCACGTCCGGTCAGTTACCCGACCAGATCATGCTGCCGTCGGCACCCTTGATTTTATCGTGCCAGGCCTGCTTGACGAGATCCACGACGCTGTCGGGCATAGGCACGTAATCCAGCTGGGAAGCCATGCCGTCGCCGTTGGCGTAGGACCAGCTGAAGAACTTCAACACCGCCTTGGCGACATTCGGCTTGGCCTGCCGCTTGTGCATGAGGATAAACGTGGCGCCGGTGATGGGCCAGCTGTTGGCGCCGGGCTGATCGGTCAGCACCATGTAGAAACCCGGGGCATGGGACCAGTCGGCATTGGCCGCCGCCGCCTGAAAGGCCGCGCTGGTGGGATCCATGAAATGGCCGTCACGGTTCTCCAGCTTGACGCTGGCCATCTTGTTCTGCAGGGCATAGGCGTACTCGACGTAGCCGATGGCGCCACGGATGCGACCCACGTAGGAGGCAACGCCTTCGTTGCCCTTGCCGCCCACACCGGCCGGCCACGACACGGCTTTGTCATTGCCTACCTTGCTTTTCCACTCCGGGCTCACCTTGCTCAGGTAGTTGGTGTAGATCCAGGTGGTACCGGAGCCGTCCGAACGGTGCACCACGGTGATGCGCCGGTCGGGCAGGGACAGGCCCGGATTCAGGGAGGTGATTTCCCGGTCATTCCAATGCTTGATCTTGCCGAGATAGATGTCGGCCAGGGCCTTGGGCGACAGCTTCAGGTCACCGGCGCCGATGCCCGGCAGGTTCACCACCGGCACCACGCCGCCCATGACGGTGGGAAACTGCATGAGACCGTTGTCATTCAGTTCCTTGGCGGTCAGCGGCGCGTCCGAGGCGCCGAAGTCCACGGTCTTGGCCTCGATCTGCTTGATGCCGCCGCCCGAGCCGATGGACTGGTAGTTCAGTTTGATCCCGGTCACCTTGTTGTAGGCTTCCGCCCACTTGGCGTAAATGGGATAGGGAAATGTGGCGCCGGCCCCGGAAATTTCCGTCACCGCAGCCAGGGCCGTTGCCGAGGTACCGGCCAGGATGACCAGGCTCGCCAGCCCCGCCACAACCGTATTTCGCATCTTGTGCATCATGGATCCTCCTTCGGGATTTCTTCTTTAGATTGCCGTCTGCGGCGCGTGCACTCCGCGACCGGGCGAAGAGTATCCGGAGACAAGATGACACACCGGTTACGCGTTTATGAACATTGTGTTACAGGAAGGTGGACGAGCAACTTTTTGATTTTTAATATTATTTATCCGCCGAGGTCGTGGTTTCGCCGTGTTGCACTCCGGCGTCTGCCAGCGTCAGTACCGCCGCCGCGGGGAAATCGCAGCGGAACAGGCTGCCCGCGCCGAGACGGCTTGCCACGTGCAGCCGGGCCTTGTGCCGGCTCAGGGCGTGCTTGACGATGGCCAGGCCGAGGCCGGTGCCGCCCATGGAGCGGGAGCGGCTCTTGTCGACCCGGTAGAAGCGCTCGGTCAGGCGCGGCAGATGGCTCTCGTCTATGCCCTCGCCGGTGTCTTCCACCGCCACGTGGGCGCCCTTGTCGTCCCGGTACCAGCGCACGGTGATACGGCCGCCGGGGGGCGTGTACTGCACCGCATTGAAAACGATATTGGAGAATGCGTTGTACAGATCCTGCTGATCCCCGAGCAGACCGATACGCGCATCCAGATCCCGTACGAATTCGTGCCGGCCGGCACTCAGAGTCCGGGCCTCCTTGAGTATGTTTTCCAGCATGTCGGCGACACGGACCTCCTCCGCGTGCTCCAGTTCGCTGGTGCTTTCCAGCCGGGACAGCTTCAGCAAATCTTCAATCAGGCGCTGCATGCGGAAAGCCTGTTCGCGCATCTGTGCGATTTTCGGTCCCCAGTCCTCGGGACAGTGCTCGCCATCCTCCTCGAACGCCTCCAGGTAGCCGGCGATGACGGTCAATGGTGTGCGCAGTTCATGGGAGGCGTTGGCGATAAAATCCTTGCGCATGCGGTTGATGAGGTGAAACTCGGTGATGTCCCGGGCCATCAGCAACAGGTAGGCGTTGCCGTAACGGTTGATGCGTATCTCCAGGCGGCGACCCCGGTTGGCCGGCGACACCACTTCCAACAGTTTCTGCGCCGGCCGATCTTCGTTCCCGGACAGGTATTCGGCCAGTTCCGGGTAGCGGATCAGATTGGCCAGCCGCTGGCCGCGGTCGCGGGGCCATTCTATGCCCAGGTAATCACCGGCCCTGGCATTGGCCCATTCGATCCGGCCCGCATCATCGACCACCACCAGGGCGTCCGGAAGCGCCGTCGTGGTTTCCTCGAAACGCTTGATAAAGGTCGACAGTTTCTGTTCCCGCTGCTGATAACCGTTGCGCATGGTATCGAATTCGCGCAGCAGGTCGTCGACGACGCCCGGCAGATCGTGAAGATTGTCCTCGGCGCCGTGGCGGGTGTAATTGAGCAGACCCGACAGTGCCCGGTAATACCAGATGATAACGATAACCAGGCCGACGCCCAGCAGCAGAAACACCCGGCCCACCGCCAGTCCCGCGATTAATGCTGCTGCCAGTATCAGCAGCAACCGTTTCAGATCAGGGTTCATGTCCCCGGCTAATGTGCGGAAAACCGGTAGCCCACGCTGCGGACGGTCTGGATGAACCTGTCGTAGCCGAAGGGATTGAGCAGCTTGCGCAGCCGCCGGATGTGCACATCCACCGTCCTCTCCTCGACGAAGACATTCTGCCCCCAGACCTGGTCCAGGAGCTGGGCACGCGTGTAGACACGTTCGGGATGGGTGATGAAGAAATGCAGGAGCCGGAATTCCGTGGGACTGATGTCGATGGTTTCGTCGTTGGCCGTAACGCGGAAGGTGTCCGGATCCAGCGACAGTCCGTCCGCATTGACCACCCCGGCGGTATCCTCCTTGCCGGAGCGGCGCAGGAGTGCGCGGATCCGGGCCAGCAGTTCCCTGGTTGAAAAGGGCTTGGTGATGTAATCGTCGGCACCGGTATCCAGAGCCTTTATCTTGTCGGTTTCCTCGGCGCGGGCGGTGAGCATGATAATGGGAATGTCGCGGGTTTCCGGATCGTTGCGCAGGCGGCGGGCATAATCGACCCCGCTCATGCCGGGCAGCATCCAGTCCAGCAGGATCAGGTCGGGTTTCTGTTCCGCCAGCAGCGGGCGTGACTGCTCGACGTCCGCGGCTTCCCGGAATTCATAACCTTCCTTCATCAGGGCATAACCCAGCATCTCCCTGATGGCGGACTCATCCTCAACGATGAGTATCTTGCCTTTCATGATGTCATGGTCGGGCTGTAGCATGCTGCGGATTTAACAGCATCTATATTACATTTTCATGACGGTGAATATAAGTCCCGACCCCGTCCTTGCGGCACTGTTGCGGCCCGAAACGGCACCCGCATGCCCCGGATCGGGCAGCCGGCCGTTTTCATCGTTCTGTCACAAAAGAGTCATCTTTTGTTAACAGAGTATCTCTATCGTTGCCCTCCGTTATCACGGTGTTCTGTCTCGACACATGACGGGATAACCCGCCAACACCACTTCCTGAAAAAGATAAGGAGAGCATGCAGTGTTAAACAAAGCCAAATTCAAAGTACTGTCCGGCGCAATTATCATCGGGGTCAGCGCCGCCTTATCCACGCCGGCTTTTGCCGCCAGCGAAACACTGATGAACCTGCTCAGCATCCTGCGCGATAAGGGCAGCATCAGCCAGGACGAATACAATGCCCTGGCCAACGCCGCCGAGCACGAATCGGCTCAGGCACAGAAAGCCTCGCAGCCGGCCGCGCAGAAAGCCGAGCAGGCGGCGGCGCCCGCGCACGGCTGGTGGAACGACACCAAGATCAGCGGCCGCATGTATTACAACTTCAGCTATATCAACAACAAGTCGGACGGGGTGAGACAATCGAACTCCGGCACGGGCTTCGACATCAAACGCTTCTATGTGAGCATCGATCACAATTTCACCGACATGTTCTCCGGGGATATCACCACCGACTTCACCTATGACAGCAATGTCGGCGCCACCCAGCTCTACATCAAGAAGGCTTACCTGGAGGCCAAGATAAACGACGCCCTGGATATCCGCCTGGGCTCCACCGATCTGCCGTGGATACCGTTCGTGGAGGGGCTGTACGGCCACCGTTACGTGGAAAACGTACTGGTCGACCGCACCAAGTTCGGCACCTCCGCCGGCTGGGGTCTGCATCTCAAGGGCAAGCTGGCCAACGGCATGCTCAATTATGCGTTCTCCGTGATCAACGGTGCCGGCTACAAGCATCCCGGCGTGCACACCAATGCCATGGATTTCGAGGGCCGGGTCAGCGCCAACTGGAACCATTTCGTCCTCGGCGTCGGCGGTTACGTGGGCAAGCTGGGCAAGGACGTGGAAGGCACGCCCACTTACCACACTGCCAAGCGGCTTGACGTGATCGGCGCCTGGGTCACCGATCGGGCCCGCCTCGGCGTGGAGTATTTCCATGCCACGGACTTCAAGAACGTCACCACCGTCGCCTCGGACACGGCAGATGGTTACGGCGTATTCGCTTCCTACCAGTTCGATCCGAAGTGGAGCGTATTCGGCCGCTACGACCATGCGAATCCGACCAAGGATACCAATTCCTCCCTGAAGGACGATTACTACAACGTCGGTGTGACCTACACCCCGGCCAAGATTATCGATCTCTCTCTGGTCTACAAGCATGACAAAATCGGCGGCGGCTACTGGGGCACGTCCAACGGCACCATCGGCGGCTCGACCGCGACCACCGGCAGCGGCACCTACGACGAGGTCGGCCTGTTCAGCCGGTTCCGCTGGTAAGTCTCAGGGAGCGCGACAACAGGGAGGGCAGGGAAGCCCGCCCCGGGGCAGGACCGCAGCAAGGATTCAGCAACGGAACCGGGGGTCTTCCCCCCACCCCCCGCTTTCCGACCCTCCAACCCCGCCCCGGCGGGGTTTTTTTATCCCCTCAAATGGGTATTTCCATTTAGGGCACCATGGTCTACCCTTAAATCAGGCTCCGCATTACCCGAGCCTTCCCCTGCGCATGGAGCAAGGGGTAACAGGAAACACAATATAAGGAAAACAGGAGGTTATCATGAAGATCATCAGGATCATTCTGCTGTCCCTGCTGCTGTCGACTTCCCTTCACCTGTACGCCGCCCAGCCGGTCAACATCAATACCGCCGATCGCGCCACCCTCATGACCATCAAGGGCGTGGGCGAACAGCGGGCCGATGCCATCATCGCCTATCGCAAGAAGCACGGTCCCTTCGCGTCGGTGGAGGATCTCACCCAGGTCAGCGGCATCGGCCGCAGCACCGTCGACAGCAACCGCGAGTCCCTGACCGTCGGCAAGTAAACCGGTACCCGGGTTTAACCCAGGCAGAACCGGATTCACCCGCCCCAGGGATGCGGCGGCCCCGCCCCGGCGGGGAAATCCTCCGGACGCGCACGCGACCGGGTCAAGGAAATCGAAAGCCCCATTTCGATTTCCGCTCCGGTTAGTGCCAGGGATGACATTAACCGGATTTCTGTCTCGACCGGACCACCGGTCTTCCGACCGGCCCTGATTCCCCAGGGCCGGTTTTTTGTCCGGCGCGGGCAGGCGGCTTGTTCGTCTCGAGTTCCCTGCTGTATCCTTCTGTTTTTGACCTGTTTTCACATACTGTACCCAAAACCGGAATGGAGAAACGCTACGATCCCGCCCGCGTTGAAGGCGACGTGCAGCGGCACTGGGCCGAGACCGGCGCCTTCAAGGTGACGGAAGACCCGCGGCGGGAAAAATTCTACTGCCTGTCCATGTTCCCCTATCCCAGCGGCAAGCTGCACATGGGGCACGTGCGCAACTACACCATCGGCGACGTCATCACCCGCTATCAGCGCATGCAGGGCCGTAATGTACTGCAGCCCATGGGCTGGGATGCCTTCGGCCTGCCCGCGGAAAACGCCGCCATGGACAATAACGTGCCGCCGTCCAAGTGGACCCGCGAGAACATCGCCTACATGAAGCAGCAGCTCAAGTCCCTGGGCTTTGCCCTGGACTGGGAGCGGGAACTGGCCACCTGCGATCCCGACTACTACAGGTGGAACCAGTGGCTGTTCCTGCGCATGTTGGAGCAGGGCATCGCCTACAAGACCACCCAGACGGTGAACTGGGACCCGGTGGACCAGACTGTGCTGGCCAACGAGCAGGTCATCGACGGCCGCGGCTGGCGTACCGGCGCGCCGGTGGAGAAGCGCGAGATCCCCGGTTACTACCTGGGCATCACGCAATACGCCGAGGAACTGCTGGCGGACCTGGACAACCTGCCCGGCTGGCCTGAACGGGTGCGCACCATGCAGGCCAACTGGATCGGCAAGAGCTCAGGGGTACGCTTCGCCTTCCCCTGCGAGATCGATGGCCGCGAGGAGAAACTCTGGGTCTTCACCACCCGCGCCGATACCATCATGGGCGTAACCTTCTGCGCCGTCGCCGCCGAACACCCCCTGGCGGAACGGGCCGCGCGGGACAACCCGGAGCTGGCCGCCTTCGTGGAAGAATGCAAACAGGGTACGGTCATGGAGGCGGATCTGGCCACCATGGAAAAGAAGGGTATGCCCACCGGCCTCTTCGTCACCCATCCCCTGAGCGGCGAGCGCATCGAGGTGTGGGTGGCCAACTACGTGCTCATGGCCTACGGCGAGGGCGCCGTCATGGCGGTGCCGGCCCATGACGAACGCGATTTCGCCTTCGCCAAGGACCACGGCCTGCCCATCAGGCAGGTCATAGACGTGCCGGGCGAGACCTTCTCCACCGACGCCTGGCAGGACTGGTACGCGGACAAGGAGCGCGGCCGCTGCATCAACTCCGGCAGGTATGACGGCCTGGGTTACCAGGAAGCCACCGACGCCGTGGCCGCCGACCTGGAAGCGCGCGACCTGGGCGGCAAGCAGGTACAGTGGCGGCTGCGCGACTGGGGCGTCTCGCGCCAGCGTTACTGGGGCTGCCCCATTCCCATCATTCACTGCGACGACTGCGGCGACGTGCCGGTGCCCGAAGCAGATCTGCCGGTAGTGCTGCCCGAGGACTGTGTACCCGACGGCTCCGGCAACCCGCTGAACAAGCGGGAGGATTTTCTCAATGTCGACTGCCCGCGCTGCGGCAGGCCGGCACGGCGCGAGACCGATACCATGGACACCTTCGTGGATTCCTCCTGGTACTTCGTTCGCTACTGCTGCCCGGACAACAACACGGCCATGGTGGACGGGCGGGTGGATTACTGGATGCCGGTGGATCAGTACATCGGCGGCATCGAGCACGCCATCCTGCACCTTTTGTATTCCCGTTTCTGGACCAAGGTCATGCGCGACCTGGGCCTGCTCCAATGCGACGAACCGTTCCGACACCTGCTCACCCAGGGCATGGTCCTGAACGAGATCTTCTACCGCCACCCGGAAGGCGGCCGCATCAGCTACTTCAACCCGACGGATATCGAAGTACAGACTGATGCGAAGGGCCAGCGCAGCGGCGCCATACTGAAAGCCGACGGCAAACCGGTGGAATCCGGCGGCATCGGTACCATGTCCAAGTCGAAGAACAACGGCGTCGATCCCCAGTCCCTGATCGAACGCTACGGCGCCGACACCGCCCGTTTCTTCATGATGTTCGCCTCGCCCCCGGAGCAGACCCTGGAATGGTCCGACTCCGGCGTGGAAGGAGCGTACCGTTTCCTGAAACGGGTCTGGACCTATGCCGCGGAACACGGCGAAGTCCTTGCCGGCGGCGTGACCGACAACGGCGGCAAGGAACCGGACGAAAAACTCAAAAACGCCCGGCGGGAGATCCACGCCACGCTCAGTCAGGCCAATTTCGATCTGGCCCGCTACCAGTTCAACACCGTCGCCTCGGCCACCATGAAGATGCTCAATACCCTGTCCGGCGATGAGATCATCGGGGGCGAGCCGCAGGAAGCCCGGCAAGCCGTCATGCGCGAGGGATTTTCCATCCTGCTGCGCCTGCTCTCCCCCATCTCGCCCCATATCGCGGATACCCTGTGGCGGGAGCTGGGTTACGGCGAGGACATCCTCGCCGCCGCCTGGCCGGAAGCCGACGCGGCCGCGCTGGTGCAGGACGAGATCGAACTGGTGGTGCAGGTCAACGGCAAGCTGCGGGGCAAGGTCACGGTGCCGGCCGATGCCGCGAAGGAGCAGATCGAATCCGAGGCCCTGGCCAACGAGAACGTGGACCGCTTCGTCGGTGGCCGGGAAATCAGGAAAATCATCGTGGTGCCGAAACGGTTAGTGAATATCGTGGTAGCATGAGCCGGGATGAATAACCTCCGTCTCCGCCGCGGCACTATCCCGCTCCTGATTGCACTGCTGCTGCTCGCCGCCTGCGGGTTTCATCTGCGCGGTTATCACCGGCCCAGCCATGTCAGCGCGGCCAGCGTCTACCTGGACACCGCCGACAACGGCTATATCGCCCAGTCGGTGCGGGACCAGCTCCGGGGCGGCGATACCAAGGTGGTGAAAAAGGCCGGCGAGGCTCAGTATGTCCTGCACCTGGCCCGGCAGAAGCTGGTTCGCCGGGTGCTGAGTGTCTCGCCCAAGACCGGCAAGGCCGAGGAATACGAGATCACCCTGTCGACACTCATGACCATCACCGGCCCCGACGGAGAGATCCTGGCGGACAAGGAGCCCGTGCATGCCACGCGGGACTATACCTTCGATGCGAATGCGGTCCTCGGCAAATCCTCGGAAGAAGAAGTCCTGCAGCAGAATCTGGCCGACCAGATCGCCGACGATATCCTGAGCCGCCTGGAAGCCGTGACACAGCGTTCATCGCAGTGATATGCGCCAGCGTATCGATCAGTTCTTCAAACAGCTGCCGCGCGGCGATCTCGCCCCCGTTTACCTGCTGACCGGCGACGAACCCCTGCAGCTGCTGGAGGCGGAAGATGCCATCCGCAGCCAGGCCCTGCGGGAAGGCATTGAGGAACGGCTGGTCTATCACCCGGACCGGTCCTTCGACTGGGACCAGTTGATCCGGGACGGCGCCAGTCCTTCCCTGTTCGCCAGCCGCCGCCTGATCGAGCTGCGCCTCGGCGCCCACAAGCCGGGCAAGCCCGGCGGCGCGGTGCTCACCGACTGGGCCGGCGGCGCCGGCGGCGACAATATCCTCCTGATCAGCGCGACGCGGCTGGACCGGAAGGCGCAGCAGGCACGCTGGTTCAAGGCCCTGGACAAGGCCGGGATCGTTGTCCAGATCTGGCCGATCGCCGCCGACCGGCTGCCGGCGTGGATCTCGCAGCGCATGCAGGCCATGGGCCGGCGCCTGGACCGGGACGCGGCGGAACTCATCGCCCAGCGTACCGAGGGCAACCTGCTCGCGGCCCGGCAGGAACTGGAAAAACTCTGCCTGTTGCTGGACAAGGATCGCATCAGCCTCGACGACGTCATGCACGCCATCGTCGACAGCGCCCGACACGATGTTTTCGCCCTGATCGAAAACGTCTACCAGGGACGCGTCGATCGCGCCGCCGCCATGCTGCGCGGCCTGCGCCGCGAGGGTGCGGAACCCATGAGCCTGTTCGGCGCCCTGATGTGGGAATTCCGGCGTACCGTCGCTATCGCCGTCGCTGTGGCCGCCGGCGAGGAGGCGGACACGGTCTTCGGCCGCTACCAGGTCTGGCCGCAGCGCCGGGCCGCTCTCACCGCCGTTTTGCGGCGCCATTCCCCCGGACAGCTGGGCCGCCTGCTGGCCGAGGCCGGAACGGTGGATCGCGCCCTCAAGGGTGCCGCCCGCGAGGATTCTGGGGACGTACTGGAGGATATCATGTTCCACATCGCCGGAGTGGGAGTACAATTTCAATAATAGGCTGTTGAAAAACAGCACTTTTCAAACAAAATGGCAAAAACGCCGGCCAGATGCACAGACTCGCGCCGTGATTTGCCACTTGTGACTTGGAACTTGTAACTCCATGAATAACCTGGACATCAAGACCTACATGCAGGACCTGGGACAGCGTTCCCGGGTCGCCGCGCGTGCCATGGCACGGGCCGGGTCCCGCGCCAAGGACGCGGCCCTGGCCGCCATTGCCGCCCGCATCGAACTCGAGCAGGCCACCCTGATTGATGCCAATGCGCGCGACCTGGAGGCGGGCCTGAGCTCCGGCCTGGAGGCGCCACTGCTGGATCGCCTGGAGCTGACCCCGGCCCGCATCACCGCCATAGCCGAAGGGCTGCGGCACATCGCCGCACTGGCCGATCCTGTCGGCGGGATTACGGACCTGCGCAGCCGGCCCAGCGGCATCCAGGTGGGCCGCATGCGCGTACCCCTGGGCGTGGTGGGCATTATCTATGAGTCACGTCCCAACGTTACCGCCGACGCCGCCGGCCTGTGTCTGAAATCGGGCAATGCCGCTATCCTGCGCGGCGGCTCCGAGGCCATACACAGCAACCGCGCCATCGCCGCCTGCGTGCGCGCCGGCCTGGATGCAGCCGGCCTGCCGGCCGATGCCGTGCAGGTGGTGGACGTCACCGATCGCGCCGCGGTGGGTGAGCTCATCAGCATGCCGGAGTTCGTGGACGTCATCGTGCCCCGCGGCGGCAAGAGCCTCATTGAACGCATCAGTCGCGAGGCGCGGGTACCGGTGATCAAGCACCTGGACGGTCTCTGCCATGTTTACGTAGACGCCGCCGCCGATCTGGACAAGGCAGTGGCCATCGCCTACAACGCCAAGACACAGCGCTACGGGGTGTGCAATGCCATGGAATGCCTGCTGCTGCACGAGTCCCTGGCCGCGGCCGTGCTCGAACGGCTCTGGCCCATGCTGCGCGAGACCGGCGTGGAGGTGCGCGGCTGCGAGCGCTCGCGCAAGCTGGTGCCCGAATTCAAGGCCGCCACCGATGCGGACTACGCCACGGAATACCTGGCGCCGATCCTGTCCCTGAAGATCGTCGATGATCTCGACCAGGCCATGGCCCACATCGAGCACTATGGATCAAAACACACCGATGCCATCATCACCGAGGACCTGGGTGCGACGCGACGCTTCCTCAACGAGGTGGATTCCAGCTCGGTCATGGTCAACGCCTCGACCCGCTTCGCCGACGGCTTCGAGTACGGCCTCGGCGCCGAGGTCGGCATCAGCACCGACAAGTTCCACGCCCGCGGCCCCGTCGGCCTGGAAGGCCTGACCTCCCAGAAGTACATCGTCATAGGAGATGGAAACATCCGTGAATAATCAACCACTGCATATGAACCACGGAGAGCACGGAGGACACGGAGGGAACAAGTGTTGAAAGGGTCATCAACGCAAATAATACTCTCGGCATTGCATGTCTTCATTGCAGCATACTCCTTCTGAATAGCCGTTTTCCTTTCTCCGTGTCCTCCGTGCTCTCCGTGGTTATATTTTTTTAACTAAAGGTAACCGGCAACCGCGTGAATAAACCGATAGGTATACTTGGGGGAACGTTTGATCCGGTGCATCACGGGCACCTCAGGCTGGCGCTGGAGTGTCTGGAGGCCGCCGATCTCGCCGAGGTGGCCATGGTGCCGCTGCATACGCCGCCGCACCGGGAGTCGCCTGCTGCTGCGCCGGAACAACGCCGCGAGATGCTGCGCCTCGCCCTGGAGGGCGTGCCGGGCCTGCGCCTGGAGGACTGCGAACTGCGCCGCGGCGGCGTCTCCTACACCGTCGATACCCTGGCGGAACTGCGCGACCGGTATGCCGATCACACCCTGTGTCTGATCCTGGGATCGGACGCTTTTGGCAGTATCAACACCTGGCACCGCTGGACGTTGCTTTTGCAGCGAGCTCATATTATCGTGGTGCAAAGACCCGGCACAGAGACCAACATCCAGGATCCCGAGGTAGCCGCCGTATATACAAATGCATCCGTCAAAACGCCGCAGGGACTGCGGTCCGCTTCCGCAGGCAAAATACTGGATGTTCATATCCCCCTGCTGGATATCTCCGCGACACGGCTGCGGGAAATGATCGCCACAGGCCGTAACGCCCGGTTTCTGCTCCCCCCTTCCGTCCTCGCCTATATCGAGGCACAACACCTGTATTCCTGAGTGAGGCATGACCACAGACGACATCACCCGTATCGCCGATAACGCACTGCAGGAACTCAAGGCCGTGGACATCCAGATCCTGGACGTCAGCGGCCTCACGACGGTCACCGACACCATGATCATCGCCAGCGGCAATTCCGACCGCCAGATCCGGGCACTGGCCGACAACGTGGTGAAACGCGCCAAGGAAAACGGCATCCGGCCCCTGGGCGTGGAAGGCGAGTCGGAGGCCGAATGGGTCCTGGTGGATCTCGGCGATGTCATTGTGCACCTCATGCGTCCGGACACACGTGCCTATTACCAGCTGGAGAAGCTCTGGACCTCGGAACACCAGCATGCCTCCACCGTTACCTGACCCGCCTGTTTAGCATGGGAAAAGCCTGAATCATGCGTCTTGGCATCATTGCCGTCAGCCGGCGCCTGCCGGGCTGGCTGGAAACCGGCATCAAGGACTACGTCCGGCGCCTGCCGCCGGACATAAAGCCGGAGATCACGGAAGTCACGCCCGCCCGGCGCCGGTCCGGGGTTGCAGCGGAAAAAAATCTGGCGGACGAAGCCAGGCGCATCATTTCCGTACTGCCCGGCGGCGCCCGGCTCATCATCCTGGATGAAAAAGGCAAACAGATGACCTCGCGGCAGTGGGCGGACCAGTTGCAGCAGTGGCGGCTGGAAGACAGCCATTGTCTGTTCGTCATCGGCGGCGCCGACGGCCTCGCCCCCGCCATCCGTGACATGGCCGGGGACACCCTGTCCCTGTCCAGCCTGACCCTGCCCCACGGCATCGCCCGCCTGCTGCTGGTGGAACAGATCTACCGGGCGTGGAGCCAGCTCAATAACCACCCCTATCACCGGGAATAGCATTTCCATTATGTGTAAACCTGGTCTGCCCGCCTTAACAGGTGAATCGTGAATAGTAATTAGTAAAACGGGCTTCCTTTTCTACGATTCACCATTCACTATTCACCATTTACCCCTGTACGGGGCAACGGTAGCCATCTCAAGAACAGGAAGCACTCTGCGCGCCATGACCACCCTTTACCTCGCGTCCCGTTCCCCGCGCCGGCGGCAGCTGCTGGACCAGATCGGCGCCGTCTACGAAACCGTTGACGTGGAGGTGGACGAGAGCTGGGACGGCGCGGAAGAACCGGCGGCGCACATCAGGCGCCTGGCACTGGAAAAGGCCCGAGCCGGCCGGGCGAAAACGGGAAACGCGGCGCCGGTGCTGGCAGCGGACACCGGCGTGGTCCTGGACGGGCGCCTGCTGGGCAAAGCCGGGAACCGCGAAGAGGCCCTGCACATGCAGCTGTCCCTGTCCGGGCGCAGTCATGTGGTGCTGTCTGCCGTTGCCCTCTGCAACGGCGGCGAACACCAGCATCTCAGCCGCAGCCGCGTCTGTTTCCGGCCGCTGACCCGCGCCGAATGCGAGTCCTATTGCGACAGCGGCGAACCCCTGGGCAAGGCGGGAGGCTATGCCATACAGGGCCGGGCGGCGGCTTTTATTGAACGTCTCGAAGGCAGTTACTCCGGGGTCATGGGGCTGCCACTGTACGAAACCGCAATGCTATTGCGTGTCTTGGAGTAAACCGGAGACCCTGTGGTTTCATACACTACCGTATAGGTGAGCTGTAAGGGGTAAAGTGTGAAGGGAAAAGAAACCCCGTGAATTCACCCCTCACCTCTTACACCTCACGCCTCACATGCTTGTAATGCGGAAAGAGTTGCGCAAACATACCAACCTGATATCCATAACGATAAAGGCCCTCCGGCCACAGACCGACACGGACGGATAACATGCACGCCGGTGATGACAACAGCCGGCCCGTTATGGGCTGGCGCGAATGGGCGATCCTGCCGCAACTGGACGTGCCCGCCGTCAAGGTCAAGGTGGACACGGGCGCCAAGACCTCGGCCCTGCACGCCTTCCGCCTGGAGGCCTTCGAGCGGGATGGTCGCGAGCACGTCCGTTTCTGGATCCATCCTTTGCAGCGGCGCACGGACATTGAAATCGTCTGCGAGACGCCGGTGCTGGAACAGCGCACGGTCAGGGATTCGGGCGGCCATGCCGAGGAGCGCTACGTCATCAGAACGCCATTGCGCATCGGCCGGCATGAATGGGATATCGATCTGACCCTGACCAGTCGCGAGGACATGCTGTTTCGCATGCTGCTCGGCCGCCGGGCCGTGGTCGAGGGCGGCTTTGTTATCGATCCCAGCAGGTCCTACCTGCACGGGAAGCGTCCCCGACACGCCTATCCCCCCGCAAAAAAACAGCATAAGGAGACAACCCGATGAAAATTGCGCTCCTGTCACGCAATCCCAGACTCTATTCCACCCGGCGCCTGATCGAGGCGGCCAGGGAGCGCGGCCATGAGATCAATGTCCTCGACGTGCTGCGCTGCTATATGAATATCACTTCACACCGGCCCAGCATCCATTACAAGGGCGAAGAACTGGGCCCTTACGATGCGATCATTCCCCGCATCGGCGCCTCGGTCACCTTCTACGGCACCGCCGTGCTCCGGCAGTTCGAGATGATGGGCGTCTATCCCCTGAACGAATCTGTGGCCATCAGCCGCTCCCGGGACAAGCTGCGGGCCCTGCAACTGCTGTCACGTAAGGGCATCGGCCTGCCCATCACCGGTTTCGCCAACAAGCCGGACGATATTGATGACCTCATCACCATGGTCGGCGGTGCACCGCTGGTCATCAAACTGCTGGAAGGCACCCAGGGCATAGGCGTGGTGCTGGCCGAAACCCAGCAGGCGGCGGAAAGCGTCATCGAGGCCTTCCTCGGGCTGAAACACAGCGTCCTGGTGCAGGAATATATCCGCGAAGCCGGCGGCGCGGACATACGCTGTTTCGTGATCGGCGACAAGGTGGTCGCGGCGATGAAGCGCCAGAGCAAGGAGGGGGAGTTTCGCTCCAACCTGCACCGCGGCGGTTCCGCCAGCCTGATACGCATCACCCCGGAAGAACGCTCCACGGCGGTACGCGCCGCCAGTACCATGGGACTGAATGTCTGCGGCGTGGATATCCTGCGCTCCAACCACGGCCCCGTGGTCATGGAGGTGAACTCATCGCCGGGCCTGCAGGGCATCGAAGAAGCCACCGACAAGGATGTGGCGGCAATGATTATCCAGTTCATGGAAAAAAACGCCAAGCGGGGCAGGACGCGGACCAAGGGAAGCCGCGGCTAGTCGACGGTACCGGCACCGGCCAGCCATGCATAATTCCATCACCATAGGCGGCACCACGATCAAGCCGGGTCAGCGGAGCTACATCGATCTGGATATGCCGGGGCTGTACACCCACAGCGGCACCACCATGCCGGTGCATGTCATTAACGGCAAGAAGGCCGGGCCCGTACTGTTTCTTTCGGGCGCCCTGCACGGTGATGAAATCAACGGTGTCGAAATCATACGGCGTGTTCTCAATCACCGATCCCTGAACCGCCTTGCCGGCACCCTCATCGCCGTGCCCGTGGTGAATGTCTATGGCTTTTTGTACAAGAGCCGCTACCTGCCGGACCGCCGTGACCTGAACCGGTCCTTTCCCGGCTCGCAGCAGGGATCCATGGCGGCGCGTACCGCCAACCTGTTTCTTACCGAGATCGTGAGCAAGTGCACCCACGGCATCGATCTGCATACCGGCGCCATACACCGCGACAACCTGCCCCAGATCCGGGCCATGCTGGACGACGAGGAAACCAGGAACATGGCGGAAGCGTTTCGTGCCCCCGTCATTCTCAACACCGCCATTGTTGACGGTTCCCTCAGGCAGGAAGCGGAAAAAATGGGTATCACCGTCATCGTGTATGAGGCGGGCGAAGCCCTGCGTTTCGATGAAGTGGCCATCCGCGCCGGGACACGGGGTGTGATTGCCGTGCTGCGGCACCTGGGCATGTTGCCGAAAAGCCGGCGCAAGACATCTGCAGCCAAACCCCTGGTGGGCAAGTCCAGTACCTGGGTGCGGGCGCCGAAAAGCGGCATCATGCGCTTTATCAAGCCCCTGGGAACGCGGGTCGGCAAGGAAGAATTACTGGGGATCGTCTCCGATCCCTTCGGTGAAACCGAGGCGCAGGTCCTGTCCACCACCGAGGGCATCATCATCGGCCGCACCAACCTGCCCCTGGTCAACGAAGGCGAGGCCCTGTTCAACGTCGCCCGCTTCAAGAACGCCGACGCCCTGGTCGACACGCTGGAAGACTTTCAACAGGAAATGGATCCCACCACGGATGACAAGCCGCCCGCGGAGCCACCGATCGTCTAGTCAACTGCGATTCACCAAACAGGAACGTAGTGTTCCGTGACCACGTCAGGAAGTGAATCGTGAATAGTAAAAACCACCGCGGTTCCTACTACGATTCACTATTCACTATTTACTATTCACCGCCGCCGCAGGCGGCCCAGCAGCCATTTCTCCACCTCGATAATGAAGAAAATGGCCAGGCCGCACAGCCAGATGCGGCCCCAGGTGGCGGCGTCCAGGGGGCGGGTGTCGAAAAAGGTCTGCAGCAGCGGATCGTAGGTAAACAGCAGCTGCAGTCCCATGACCAGCAGCACCGCCAGCAGGGTGAAACGGTTGCCGAGCAGGGTGCCGGCATCGAGCACCGGCGCGCTCAGGTGACGGATATTGAACAGGTACACGGCCTCGGCCACCACCAGCATGTTCACCGCTACGGTGCGGGCCGCGGCGACCTCCATACCGTGCTGCCGCTCCAGAACATACAGGCCGAAAGCGGCCATAACCATGAGAATGGAAACCAGGCCGATGCGCCACAGCATCAGCGGATCCAGCAGCTGGGCGTGGTGGTGACGCGGCGGCCGCCGCATGAGACCGGGCTCCGGCGGATCGAAGGCCAGAGCCAGCGCCAGGGTCACCGTGGTGACCATGTTCACCCACAGGATCTGCACCGGCGTTACCGGCAGCACCTTGCCCAGCAGGATGGCGCCGATAATGATCAGGGCCTCACCGCCGCTGGTAGGCATGATGTAGAGAATGGACTTGCGGATGTTGTCGTGAACGGTCCTGCCTTCCTCGACACCGTTGACGATGGAGGCAAAGTTATCGTCGACGATGACCATTTCCGCGGTTTCCTTGGCCACGTCGGTGCCCTTGCCGCCCATGGCCACGCCAACGTCGGCCTGTTTCAGCGCCGGGGCATCATTGACCCCGTCACCGGTCATGGCGACGATACGGCCGCGGGACTGCAGGGCGTTGACCAGTCGCAGCTTGTGTTCGGGACTGGTCCGCGCGAACACATCCGCCGCCTCGACCAGCTCCCCGGCGTCGGCCTCGCCGCGTTCCAGTTCCTCGCCGGTTACCACCCGGCCGCCGCTGCCCAGGCCCATCTGTTCCGCCACCGCCGCCGCGGTCAGGGCATGGTCACCGGTTATCATTTTCACGTTGATGCCCGCGGAGCGACACTCGGCCAGGGCCGTGATCGCCTCTTCCCGCGGCGGATCGCTGATCCCGACCACGCCAAGCAGGGTAAACCCCTGCACATCCCCGAATGACAGGGCGGTCTGTTCCGGCGCCGCCGACTTCACGGCCAGGGCCAGTGGCCGCTGCCCGTGGCGGGCCAGCGCTTCAATGGCGGCGTGCCAGTGACCTGTCTCCAGGGGCTCGTCCCGGCCCTGGAGGCGCTGGGTGGAGCAATGCGCCAGCACCGCTTCCGGCGCACCCTTGAGATAGACGCTGCTGTGCCCGGCGTGATCGTGGTGCAGGGTCGCCATGAACCTGTGGCCGGATTCGAACGGGATGACGTCCATGCGCGGGTAACGCTCGTGCATAATCCCGGCCTCGCCCAGCCCGGCTTTCATGGCCAGCACGATCAGCGCCGCCTCGGTGGGATCGCCCTGGATCTGCCAGCCGCCCTCCTCCTGTTCCCGCAGCGCGGCGTCATTGCATAATATGGCCGCCATGCCGACAGCCTGCACGTCGGCATCCGCGGCGGGATCGATCTCCACGCCGTCGTGCAGCAGGCCGCCGTGGGGATCGTAGCCGCCGCCGCTCACGTCCATGCGCCGGCCGTCGCCCAGGTAAACTGTCTGCACAGTCATTTCATTGCGCGTCAGGGTACCGGTCTTGTCGGAGCAGATCACATCCACCGCGCCCAGGGTCTCCACCGCCGGCAGGCGCCGGATGATGACATTGCGCCGCGCCATGCGCTGCACGCCCACGGCCAGGACGATGGTGATGATGGCGGGCAGCCCCTCCGGTATGGCCGCCACGGCCAGTCCCACGGCGGCCATGAACATATCCTCGGCACCGTAACCGCGCACCAGCACGCCGAACAGGAAGGTCAGCGTGGCCAGGGCCAGAATAATGACGGTCAGCTGGCGGCCGAAGTCGGAGAGCTGCCGCAGCAACGGCGTGGTCAGTTCACCGACCCCGGACAGCAGGGCGGTAATGCGCCCGATCTCGGTATCCGCACCGGTACCGGTTACCACAGCCGTGCCACGGCCGGCGGCGACATGGGTACCGGAAAACAGCATGTTGCCGCGATCGCCCACGGGAACATCCGCGGCGACTTCCGCCAGCGCCTTGTCCGCCGCCAGGGACTCGCCGGTCAGCATGGACTCGTCGACACGCAGTTCCCGCAACTGCAGCAGCCGCGCATCGGCGGGGACGCGATCGCCGCTCTGCACGTGAATGACGTCCCCCGGCACCACGTTCTCGGCGGAGATAACCACGCTTTTGCCGTCGCGCACCACGGTCGCCTGGTGCGGCAGCAGCCGGAGTACCGACTCCATGGCCCGCTCCGCCTTGCCCTCCTGGATAAAACCGATAATGGCGTTGATGATCACGACGCCGAAAATCACGGCGGAATCCACCCGGTGGTGCAGAAACAGGGTGATAACGCCGGAGGCAACGAGAACGTAGATCAGGACATTGTTGAACTGTGCCAACAGACGCTGCAGCGCCCCGCGCCGCCGCGCCGGCGGCAGCATGTTGCGCCCGTATTGTTGCAGACGCCGCTCCGCCTCGTCCCGGCGCAGCCCCTTCGGGTCCGCATCCAGCGCCGCCAGCACTTCTTCAATACTGATGGAATGCCAGGCCTTGTCCGCCATTGTTTTCGATCTTTAATTAACCACGGAGAGCACGGAGAACACGGAGGATTAATTGTTGTAAGCCCATCCTACTTGTCTTTCTCCGTGTCCTCCGTGCCCTCCGTGGTTCATTACTCAGTTGATATTGCCGGTTATCGGGATGAATTATGAAATGGTTTTAGATGAGTGCTAACTCTGGCGCTGGCGCAGGGATTCCAGTTCTTCCAGCAGGTCCAGGATCACGGCGACGCCGGGCAGGTTGACGTCCAGGTCGCGCTGCAGGCGCACCGCGATCTGCACCCGTTTCAGCATCACGCCGTTGAAGCGCCAGTCGCCGGCACCGGTGGCACCGGGCTCGATGATCCCTTCGGTGACCATTGCCGTGATGACTTCGGTGTCCACGTCGCAGCTGTGGCAGATCTGCTGCAGGGAGAATTCCACGGTCTCGTCCAGGACCCTGCCCTCGGCGGCGGTTTCGGATGATTTCATGGGGGCACCCCCGTCATGGCTCGCGCGGGTTCATGGGCATGTCCCGGGCCATCTGTTCGTAGAGTTTGCGATCCGCCTCCGTGCGCGGTTTGGGCGTGACGATGTTCAGGGTCACGAACAGGTCGCCCGGCGGCTTGCCGGGCAGACCCTTGCCGGCCAGCTTCAACCGCTTGCCGGTTTGCGAGCCCGGCGGCACGGTCAGGCGCAGGCGCCCGGCCAGGGTATTCACGGTGATCTTGTCCCCCAGGGCCGCTTCCCAGGGCGTGACCGGGATGTTCAGGTGCAGATCCCGGCCGTCCAGGGTGTAATCGGAATGGGATTGGATGTGGATCTGTATATACAGATCGCCCGGCTCGGTGGCGCCCGGCTGGCCCTGTCCCGCCAGGCGGATGCGCTGGCCTTCGGTAACGCCGGCCGGGATGGTCACGTTCAGAGTGCGGGTACGGCTGCGCAGGCGGCCGCCCTCGTCCGCTTCCAGAGCGTCGAAGGACAGGGTCCGCGTGGTGCCCTGATACGCCTCTTCCAGGGAAATGGTCAGCCGGGCATGCTCGTCATGCCCGCGGCGGCCGGCCCGGCCGCGACCGTAACCGCGTTCGCCGAACACGGAATTGATGAAATCCTCGAAGCCCGCTACATCCTCCGGGTTGATGTCTTCCTGCCGGTAGTATCCCCGCGACCCCCCGCCCGCGGCGCCGGCGGCGGCCTCGCCCTGTTCCATCCCGGCTTTCCAGTGCTCCCCGAAGCGGTCATAGGCCTGGCGCTTTTCCGGATCCGAGAGAACATCGTAGGCCTGCTGCAATTCCTTGAAGCGATCCTCGGCGTCGGACTCCTTGCTGACATCAGGATGATACTTGCGGGCCAGACGCCGGTATGCCTTCTTGATGGCATCGGCATCCGCGTTCCTGTCCACGCCCAGTATCTTGTAGAAATCCTTGAATGCCATGGCTCACTCAATCGTAACGTCTGTATTCATATACTAATGAATAATGCCGCGGACAAGTTTTCACAACCCCGGGGCGGTGTCAATTTCCCCGGGCGGCTGCAATAAAAAACGCCCCGGCGTGCGGGGCGTCTGTATCAGCACTGACCGGCCGCGCCTACAGCAAGGGTACGATCAACAGGGCCACGATGTTGATGATCTTGATCAAGGGATTGACGGCGGGACCGGCAGTGTCCTTGTAGGGATCGCCCACCGTATCGCCGGTGACCGCGGCCTTGTGGGCCTCGGAACCCTTGCCGCCGAAGTTGCCGTCCTCGATGTATTTCTTGGCATTGTCCCAGGCACCGCCACCGGTGGTCATGGAAATAGCCACGAACAGGCCGGTGATAATGGTGCCCAGCAGCAGGCCGCCCAGGGCCTTGGGACCCAGGACCAGGCCTACTATCACCGGTACCAGTACCGGCAGCAGCGAGGGCAGCACCATCTCCTTGATGGCGGCCTTGGTCAACAGGTCCACGGCGAGGGAATAATCGGGCTTGGAGGTTCCGTCCATGATCCCCGGAATCTCGTGGAACTGGCGCCGCACCTCGCGCACCACCGAGCCGGCGGCACGGCCGACGGCTTCCATGGCCATGGAACCGAACAGGTACGGCACCAGGCCGCCGATGAACAGGCCGATAATGACGTCGGGATCCGACAGCAGGAAGTCCATGGCATGGCCGGTGACCTTTTCCAGCTCGTGGGTGTAGTCGGCGAACAGCACCAGGGCGGCCAGGCCGGCGGAACCGATGGCGTAACCCTTGGTCACCGCCTTGGTGGTGTTGCCCACGGCGTCCAGGGGATCGGTGATATTGCGTATCTTCTCGTCCAGCCCCGCCATCTCGGCGATGCCGCCGGCGTTGTCGGTAATGGGGCCGAAGGCATCCAGGGCGACAATGATGCCGGTCATGGACAGCATGGCCGTGACCGCGATGCCGATGCCGTACAGGCCGGCCAGTTCATAGGAACCCCAGATACTGGCGCATATCGACAGCACCGGCAGGGCCGTGGCCTTCATGGACACACCCAGCCCGGCGATGATATTGGTGGCATGGCCGGTTTCCGAGGCCGCCGCTACGTGCTTCACCGGCCCGTATTCCGTACCGGTGTAGTACTCGGTGATCCAGACCAGGGCGGCGGTCAGCGCCAGGCCGATGAGCGCGCAGTAATAGATTGCCATGCTGGTGGTGGCGACACCGCGGATCATGACCGAATCGCCCAGCATGTGCGTGGTGGCCGGATAGAAACCGATCACCGCCAGCACACCGGCGACGATGAGGCCGCGGTAAAGGGCGCCCATGATGCTGCCGCCCTCGCCCGAACGCACGAAGAAGGTGCCGATGATGGAAGCGATGATGGAAATACCCCCCAGCACCAGGGGGTAGATGACGGCCTCGTTGCCGCCACTGCCGGTTTGCACCACCAGTTCACCCAGCAGCATGGTGGCGACCACCGTGACCGCATAGGTCTCGAACAGGTCTGCCGCCATGCCGGCACAGTCGCCGACGTTGTCGCCGACGTTGTCGGCGATCACCGCCGGGTTGCGCGGGTCGTCCTCGGGAATGCCGGCCTCGACCTTGCCCACCAGGTCGGCGCCCACGTCGGCGCCCTTGGTGAAAATGCCGCCGCCGAGACGGGCGAAGATGGAGATCAGGGAACCGCCGAAGCTCAGGCCCACCAGCGGCGAGAGATTATCGGGACTGCCCAGGATGAGGTAATAGCCGGTCACACCCAGCAGCCCCAGACCGACCACCAGAAGCCCGGTGATGGCGCCGCCGCGAAAGGCCACCTTGAGGGCCTCGTTGATGCCGCGGTTGGCGGCCTCGGCCGTGCGCACGTTGGCGCGCACCGAGATGTTCATGCCGATATAGCCGGCGGAGCCGGAGAAGACGGCGCCGATGAAGAAGCCGATAGCGGTTTTCCAGCCTATCGGTGACAGCCCCATGGCCAGAAACAGCACCACCCCCACCATGCCGATGGTGGTGTACTGCCGGTTCAGGTAAGCCGAGGCGCCCTGCTGGATCGCCCCGGCAATCTCCTGCATGCGCTCGGTTCCCGCAGGCTGTTTCAGGACCCAGCGTACCGACCAGGCGCCGTAGACGATGGCAAGAACCCCGCACAGCAAGGCAAACAGTAATGCCGACATTATTCCCCTCCAGGATTGTTCATTAAAACTTGGACTCACGTCCGTTCCCCGCAAGGCGGGGACGGGCGCCGCAGCAAGAAGACATCCGGGCCAAAAAAAGGGAACCCGCCGGGTTCCCGCCTTGTCCGGACGGCCGTTGTTGCTCACCGGCCCGGGCGGACCGGTCAGCAGCGCGCGGCCGGATCCCGCATGTCCCGGACAGGCCCGAGCCCGGCGCGAAGCAGGGAGAGTCTGGGGATGTCCGGCCCGGACAGGTCGACCGTGAAACCCCGAAATTGTACTGAGATCTGGCTAGATAGCAAAATCCGTGTTGAGTTTTTTCGGGACGGGGGCATTTTTCAACTGCGCATAGTCGGGCAGGCCGTCCCGGTAGGGGGGGTAATCCTCCCCCTGGATGAGGGGTGCCAGGTAGCGGCGGCAGGCGGGGGTGATGCCGAAACCGTCCCCGCTGATATAGTCCCGGGGCATGAATTTTTCCACGTTGGCCACCTCGGACAGGGGGGCATTGCCCACTTCCCAGGCATAGGGGTCTTCCCCGGTCCGGACGATGGTGGCCATGACGGCATTCTCCCCGGCCAGGGCCAGATCCACGGCGGCCCGGCCCACGGCATACGCCTGCTCCACGTCGGTTTTCGAGGCCACGTGACGGGCCGCGCGCTGCAGGTAATCGGCCACGGCCCAGTGATACTTGTAGCCCAGGGACTCCTTGACCATGTTGGCCACCACCGGCGCGGCGCCGCCCAGCTGGGCGTGACCGAAGGCGTCCCGGCTGCCCTGTTCGGCCAGGAAACGGCCGTCCGGCCAGTGGGCCCCCTCGGAGACCACCACCGAGCAGTAGCCGTAGGTTTCCACCTTGTCCCTGACCGCGGCCAGGAAGCGCTCCTGGTCGAATTCCACTTCCGGAAACAGGATCAGCACGGGCAGATCATGGTCTGCGTCCGCGGCCAGGCCGGCGGCGGCGGCGATCCAGCCGGCGTGGCGGCCCATGACCTCGAGGACGAAGACCTTGGTGGAGGTCCGGGCCATGGAGCGCACATCGAAGGAGGCCTCGCGCACGGACACGGCGATGTACTTGGCCACGGAGCCGAAGCCGGGACAGGTATCGGTGACGGGCAGATCGTTGTCCACGGTCTTGGGAATGTGGATGGCCTGGATGGGATAACCCAGGCTTTCCGACAGTTGCGAGACCTTGTGGCAGGTATCGGCGGAGTCACCGCCGCCGTTATAGAAGAAATAACCGATGTTATGCGCCCGGAACACCTCGATCAGGCGCTCGTACTGGGCGCGGTTCTCCTCCAGCCCCTTGAGCTTGTAGCGGCAGGACCCGAATGCCCCGGAAGGCGTATGGCGCAGGGCGGCAATGGCTGCGTCGGACTCCTGGCCGGTATCGATGAGATCCTCGGTCAGGGCGCCGATGATGCCGTCGCGGCCGGCATAGACAGTACCAATGCGGCCCTGCTGTTCGCGCGCGGCCTGGATCACCCCGCAGGCGCTGGCATTGATGACGGCGGTCACCCCGCCTGACTGGGCATAGAATATGTTCTTGACGTCAACCATTACTGCCACACCCCGTTGTTGTGCTTACACGGCGGAATTGTAATAAATTTCCGGTGCGGGTTCAGGATTACGCTGCCCGGCTGTGGTAAAATATTCCTGCGGTTTCACGGCGATCCGCCGCCGTTTCTGGCCGGCTTGGGAACCCCTGCCATTCCGTGGAATCAACTGAATTATGAGGATTTTCAACATCCCAGTGAAGCGTCTTACCCGTCATCTCGCCGTGGCGCTGTTTTTTTTCACTCCCCTGGCCGTCGCCGACGTTTCCACCCTGGATCTGCCGGACCTGGGTGATTCCACCGGGACCTTCCTGAGCCCGGCCTACGAGAAGCGCCTGGGTCAGGCCTTTCTCAACCAGGTGCGGCGCCAGGCCGACATCATTTCCGATCCGGAAGTGGAATCCTACATCCGCTCCCTGGGTTACCGGCTGGTGTCCCACAGCGACGACAATACCCAGGAATTCACCTTTTTTGTCGTGAAAGACCCCCAGATCAACGCCTTTGCCGCGCCGGGCGGCATCGTCGGCGTCAACAGCGGCACGATTATCAATACCGATTCGGAGAGCGAGCTGGGCGCGGTGCTGGCCCATGAAATCTCCCACGTGACGCAAAAGCACATGGCGCGGTCCATTGAAAAAAGGAAGCAGATGAGCATCCCCATGATGGCGGCCATGCTCGGCGCCATTCTCATCGCCACCCAGAATCCCAACGCCGGCCAGGCGGCCATGGCCGCTGTCCAGGGCGGCGCCATGCAGTCCCAGATCAATTTCACCCGCAGCAACGAGGAGGAGGCTGACCGGGTGGGCATGCAGCTGCTGGCCCGATCCGGCCTGAACCCCCGCGCCATGCCCGAGTTCTTCGAAAAACTCCTGCGCAATACCCGCTATGCCGCCAAGGCGCCCGAATTCCTGAGCGATCATCCCCTCACCACCAGCCGTATCGCCGACAGCCGGGCCCGGGCGGAACAGTATCCCCAGTACAAGTCCTACGACGAGAGCAAGACCTATCAATACATCCGCGCCAAGCTCATCGTCGGTTCCTACAAGAATCCGGACGATGCCGTGGATTATTACCGGGGCAAACTCAATGACGGCAAGATCCACGATGACGAGCCGGTTCTGCGTTACGGCCTGGCCGTGGCGCTGAGCCATGCCGGTGATTATGACCAGGCGCGCAGCATTCTGGATGGCCTGCTCAAGCGGCAGCCGGAAAACACGTCCCTGCTTCTGGCATCGGCCGATCTGGAAAAGCGGCACGGCAACTACGACAACGCCATCGCTATTTACGAGCACATGCAGAAACTCTATCCCCGCTACCGGCCGCTGGTGTTCTCCTATGCCGAAACCCTGATCGACGCCAAGCAGCCGGGAAAGGCGATTGACGTTCTCAAGGGGTACGGCAAGGTCAACGAGCCGGACCTCAAGTATTACGAATACCTGGCACGGGCCGAGGCCGAATCGAATCATCCCATCGAATCCAGCATCGCCCATGCGGAATACTATTACCTCACCGGCGAGACCCGCATCGCCATCCAGGAGCTCAAGTACCAGTTGCGGCGCAAGAACCCGCGGCCGGATTACTACCAGGCGGAACGCATCAAGGCCCGCATCGCCGATATGGAGCAGGAAATGCAGACGGACAAGGATCTGCATCTGACGGGCGGTTCGCTGGGCTTCGACAGAAACAGGTGACAATCCCGTGCCCGGGCCCCCTTTCCGGCCTTGAAATTGAACCACGGAGGACACGGAGAACACAGAGAGACTGAATGTTTGTTATCTATGGTCGGCAATCTCCGGTTCTCCGGCATTCTGTTACCCGCAAAATTCAGTCCACCGACAATACTATTAAATCTTCGTGTTCTCCGTGCTCTCCGTGGTTAATAAAAAAGATTAGCGTAGCCCGGTTACCGGACTGATTGCCTTAAACTGTACCAAGGGCACGGTTATAATCAGGCTCGATACGACCACCGGGAGTCGAAGCCATCCTTGCCATCCTCCTATTCCTGTGCCTGCTGATCGCGGCCCTGTTCGGCGGTGCCGTGCTGGCTTATCCGCTGTACCTGGCGTTCGGCGGCAAGCTGGCCTTCGACACGGTCGTCATCCACGCCACCCAGATCAGCGGTCTCGCCTTCGCCCTGGCCTATCTGGCCTACGCTCGGCCCCTGTCCTGGCGGGCGCTCGGACTGCACCCCGGCGGGCCCTGGGCGGGCCGTCTGCTGGCCGGGTTCGCCTGGGGCATCGTCATTCTCGCCTGCCTGATGGCCGCGCTGGCGGCCCTGGGGATCCAGCAGCCGGTGCCGGGCCGCGATACCGGCGCGGCGGCGGTTGCCGTTCTCTGCGTCAAGGCGGTGCTGACCGGCCTGGCGGTGGGACTGTTCGAGGAAACCCTGTTTCGCGGCGCCCTGCTGGGCGGACTGTTGCAGCGCACCGGGCCGGCCGCGGCGGTGGTGGTGATCAGCCTGGTCTACGGCGCCGTGCATTTCATCGATTATCCGGTCACGCCCCACCCCGGCTGGCTCAGCGCCGTACAACAGTTTCCCGACGCCTACCTGGCCATTTTCAACCCGGCCATAGCGGACGCCTTTCTGGCGCTGGTGGCGCTGGGGCTGCTCCTCGGCCTGATGCGCCTGCGCAGCGGTGATATTATCGGCTGCATCGGACTGCATGCCGGACTGGTGGCCATGATCAAGGTAGCGCGATATTTTTTCCGTTATGTGCCGGGCTCGCCGTTTGATTTCCTCGTCAGCGTGCATGACCGGCGCCTGGGTTACCTGGCGCTGCTGCTGCTCGCCGCCGCCGGCGGGCTCTATCATCGGTACAGCCGGCCCCGGCCGGAATCGGCACGGACATGAGACGGCTGGCGCCGCTACTGCTCCTGATACTGTTACTGCCGGCCTGCGGCCGGCAGACTGATAGCGGTTATTTCCCCCTGGAAAAGGGCGGCGCCTGGGAATACACCATCACTTACAAGGTGCGCGGCGAGATGCGCACGCAAAAACTTATCTACCGCAACGGCGGGACGGTAAAAGCACAGGACCAGCGCTATTATGTCCGGATCAACCTTAACGGCAAGCGCGAGTATTACCGTAAAACGAAAGACGACATTTATCGTGTCGACCCTATCAGCGGCAAGCACCATACGGTGCTGGTCCTGCCGCCCGACAAGGGCCGGGAATGGCACAGCGATTCGAAAATCCGGGTGCTGGACATTACCGGTGTCTACACGCCCACGTTCAGGGCACGTATCGTCAATCCGGTTGACCTGACCTACCGTATCGAGGCTACGGACGACGAAGTTACTGTACCGGCCGGCACCTTCAGCAATTGTCTGCGCATCCGGGCCACGGGCAGCCTGTTCCCCGGCCAGACCCTGCAGGAAAACCTGGGCATGCAGAGCATCAACGTCGATGAAACGGAATGGTACGCGCCGGGGGTGGGACTGGTAAAAGTGGTGCGCCGGGAATTCACCAAACCGAACAAATTCAGCAATACCTATACGCAGGTGCTGGATTCATACGCCAGTAAATAGTGAATGGTAATTAGTGAATAGAAAAAGATCTCATCCCGGAGAAAGGTGAAAGCGCCATTCGGGAACAGACGTCTATAAAGAACGCACAGATTGCCGGGACAACACCTTTGGCTTTTCCGCCATAACGGAACAGGATTTAATTCGTTTCTCCTTGTAACTGTAGTTACTATTCACGATTCACTATTTACTATTCACCCTTCTCCTCACCCCTCTCCTCACCCCTCACTTTCGTTTAGAGCCATTTCAGAAACTTCAGTACCGCAAACTGGACGACAAAGACCGCCGCCAGGATCACGCAGAACCAGAAAAAGGCGGCGGGATTCTGGGCCATGGGGATGCCGGCCAGGTTCACGCCCAGGAGGCCCGCCAGGAAGCCCAGGGGCAGGAAGATCACCGCCACCACGGACAGCACATACATGCGCTGCTCCAGTTTCTCCGACAGGCGGCTGACCAGTTCCTCGTGGGTGACGGCGGCGCGATCACGCACGGCGTCCAGGTCCTCGATATAACGGGTGATGCGATCGGCGGTTTCCCGGAGCGAGGCCCTGACCTCATCCGTCAGCAACGGCGTGGTCTCCCGGTACAGCTGGTTCAACGCCTCGCGCTGCGGAGCGAGATAACGGCGCACGCTGATCACCTGGCGCCGGCTGTCGGACAGAATGCGGCGGAACTCCTGCCGGCCGGAATCCAGGATGCGATCCTCCAGCTCGCTGACCGCATCCTCTATGTCGTCGATGAACACGCCCACCCGTGCCAGCAGCCGGCCCGCGAGCATGACCAGGAACTGTCCCGTGGAGGCCGGACCGACGCCCTGTTCCAGCGCCTGATGGATGTCATTGACGGCGAGCAGCGGCCGGGTCCGGGTCGAGACGATGCGGTGTTCCTCGATCCAGACGCGCACCGAGACCATGTCCTCGGGATCCTGGCCCGGGTTCTGGTTGAGGCCGCGCATCACCACCAGCAGGCCGCCCTTCATCAGCATGGCTCGGGGGCGGGTTTCCTCTGCCAGCAGTATGTCGCAGACCACCGGATCGATGCCGCTTTCCTCGCGCAGCCAGCGTTTGGATTCATCGGCATAGCGATCCAGATGAACCCAGATGGCTCCATGCTCGGGCACCCAGTTGGTGATATCGTGCCAGTCTAGCTCGCGCCCGCCGCCGTCACCTTCCAGTAGCCAGCCGTTAACCAGACTTTCCGTGAGTACGTCCATTATGCCGGACTGCTGCATCCGGTATGTGGCAGGCGCGATGTGATCATCCCAGGCGAAATTAAATAAGCCATGACAGGATAAATATAGTCCTTTGTTATTTGCTTATCCAGACTGCGGCGGGTCCATCAGTGCCGCCCGCGCGAACCCGATCCACCACGGCGAATACGGCTGTATAATGGCACGTGGTTATTTATCATATACCGACATGACGCCGGACATCATCATTGCAATCAAACTGCTCCTGGTCATCGCCATCGGCCTGGGTATCAACCTTGTCGCCGGCCGGGCGATCCATTCCGCCGCCGGCAGGGAACTGCTTTCGGCGCAGGCCGCTGTCATTCTCAACGGCATCGTAAAATGGACGCTCATAATTCTCGTTATCGTCACCTGCCTGCAGATCCTCGGCATCTCGGTGACCGTGATCTGGGCCAGCATCTCCGCCGTGCTCATGCTCATTGCCGTGGGTTTCGTGGCGGTGTGGAGCATCCTCAGCAACGCTTCCTGTGCCCTGTTCCTGGTGATGTTCGCACCGTTCCGCATCGGTGACGACATCGAGATCATGGAACCCTCGGTACGGGAACCGGGCAAGACCGGCCTGCGCGGCAGGGTCTGTGACATCTCCTTCCTCTACACCACCCTCGCCGAAAGCAACGGCGACAGCGAAACCCTGGTGCGTATCCCCAACAACCAGTTCTTCCAGAAAGCCATACGGTGCCATCGGGGCACGGATACCCGCAGTCTAAGACAGGCATTGTTCGAAGGCCGGCGCGAAGAGACAGGCGACGCCGGCAACATTGGTGAGAAGTAAAAAGTAATAACAGATCCGGCCGCCGTCATCCAGGCCGTCAATGCGCCTTGCCTGTTTCAGTAAATCAGACGCCCGCCCCGGTTATTACCTGCAATGTCCTCAGGCTGTCTATAAACAGGCTGCCGCCGATCACGATGGCGAGGCCTCCTATGGCAGCGAGCGCGGCGGTGTTGATCCTGCCGGCGCAGCGTTCGAGAAAACCGAGCGGCCAGGAGGCCAGGAACGACAGTGTCGCCATGCCGATGATGGAACCGACACCGAAACAGAGCACGTAGCTGATGCCGGTGAACGGCGATTTGGAGGCGGCGGCGAATACCAGCAGTGCGGCCGAACCCGCGGCACCATGTATCATGCCGACCATAACGGCGCGCCCGAGTCCCGGGGCCTGGTGTTCATGATAATGCATCCCGCTGTCGTGGACTCCGGGTTCCCGGACGTGGCTGTGGAGGTGCGCATGTATTTCACCGCTTTCATGCCGGTGAAAATGAAAGTGGGGCTGCTGCTGCCATAATCGGCGCAGGACATCGCCGCCGAGCAGCATAACCATGACGCCGACGGCAAGATCCAGCAGTGCCTGAGTGCGGGATGAAATGCTTCCTCCCACGATCAGCAGTATGCCGCAAATGACAAGCAGCGTTGCCGTGTGGCCTATGCCCCAGAAGCTGCCGCGCAACACCAGGTACCGGCGTGAACCGGGGCGGGCACTCATTGCCGCCACCGCGGCCAGGTGATCTGCCTCCGTGGCATGCTGCATGCCCAGCAGGACACCGATCGCCATAAGCGTAAAATAGTTCATGCCTGCCCGTGCTCCTCCGCCGTCGGCATCAGCTCCTGTCCGGCAAGCTGATCCGGGGAAACCGTGTCCGGGCTTTCAGAGCCCCCGGGACTTCAGCGCCGCATCCAGGCGCGGATACACGCGCCGGGCATTGCCCTCGAAAACCTTGTGTCGATCCGAAGCGGACAGGTCCAGGGCATCGACATAACGCTTGGTGTCATCAAAATGATGACCGGTTTCCGGATCGATACCCTTTACCGCCCCGAACATTTCCGAGGCAAAGAGAATATTGTCCACGTCGATAACACGAAACAGCAGGTCTATGCCCGGCTGGTGATACACGCAGGTATCGAAAAATACGTTTTTCATAACGTGTCCATCGAGAGGCGGCTGCTTGAGCATGTCGGCCAGGCCGCGGTAACGGCCCCAGTGATAGGGCACGGCGCCGCCGCCGTGGGGAATGATGAAGCGCAGATCGGGGAAGTCCCCGAACAGGTCACCCTGGATGAACTGCATGAAGGCGGAGGTATCGGCATTGATGTAATGGGCGCCGGTGGCGTGGAAGTTCGGATTGCAGGATCCCGAGACGTGGATCATGGCGGGGACGTCCAGTTCCACCATCTTCTCGTAGAAGGGATACCAGGCCCGGTCCGTGAGCGGTGGGCCTGTCCACTTGCCGCCGGACGGATCCGGATTGAGGTTGCAGCCCACAAAACCGAGTTCATTGATGCAGCGTTCCAGCTCCTCGATGGAGTTGGCGATGGAAACGCCGGGAGACTGGGGCAGCTGGCAGACACCTATAAAGTTCTCGGGAAACAGTTGTACCACCCGGTGGATCATATCGTTGCAGATCCTGCTCCAGGTCCGGGACACGGCTTCGTCGCCGAGATGATGTCCCATGAACGAGGCCCGGGGTGAAAATACGGTCATGTCGGCGCCACGCTCCTTCAGGGCGCGAAGCTGGTTCTGCTCTATGCTTTCACGGATTTCGTCGTCGGAAATATCGGCCAGTTTCGGGGCAGGCCTGGCGGGATCCTCGAAGTGCGCAAGCTGGGCATCTCGATAATTCTTGAGCTGCTGGGGAGCCGTTGTGTAATGCCCGTGAATATCAATAATCATAAAAGTATTCTCCCTCTTGCTGGTCAATCGATGGTAGCAGCAGCACGATCCTCAATCAAAATGATCCGGGTTTTCCCGATCACTCATGCCACGAGGTATCGACACGCATGGACAGATCCACGGCCCGGACATCCTTGGTGAGCCTGCCTATGGAAATGCGATCCACGCCGGTACCGGCAATGTCCCTGACCGTGCTCATGTCCACGCCCCCCGACACTTCCAGCAGGGCCCGGCCGGCGGTGACTTCAAAGGCCTTGTGCATGTCGGCCAGGGAGAAGTTGTCCAGCAGGACGTTTTCCGCCCCGGCCGCGAGCGCCTGGTCCAGTTCCTCCAGGTTCTCCACTTCTATCTGGACAGCAACGCCGGCATTCAGCCTGCTCGCGGCTGCCAGGGCCGCGGCGATGCCGCCGGCGGCCATAATATGATTTTCCTTGATCAGGATCCCGTCCCAGAGCGCCAGGCGCTGGTTGCTGCCGCCGCCGGTACGCACGGCGTATTTCTGCGCCTGGCGCAGACCCGGCACCGTCTTGCGCGTGTCCAGGATGACGCAGCCGCGCGGGTTGGGAGAGAGGCCGCGAATGGCCTCCACGTAAGCACGCGTGGTGGTGGCGACGCCGGAGAGCATCTGCAGGAAATTCAGCGCCGGCCGTTCGGCGCCGAGCAGCGCCCGGGCAGCGCCGGCCACATGACAGACCACGGTGCCGGGCGCCAGCACCGCGCCCTCCTCGCAGCGCCAGGCCGTACGTGCTGCGGGATCGAGATACTGCATACAGCCGTCGAACCAGGGGCGGCCGCAGAGCACGGCCTCTTCCCTGGCCACGACCTCCGTTTCCAGCATGATACCTTCCGGTACCAGCCGGGACGTCCAGTCGCAGCGTCCGATATCCTCGTACAGGGCGTCACGGACATTGCGGACAACCGCCGCTTCCAGGGTTTCGTTGTCATCAAAATTCATGTTTGTGCTCCGGGCGGGGGATCCAGTATAGATTACCGCCTTTTCCAGATCAGTCAGAGCTTGAAGGTTTCATAGGTGGCGGGGTGGAACAGCTCTTCCACCGGCATCGGCCTGGTTGAAAGACCCTGGGAATAATGATGGCGGACGAAAGTCTCCAGCGTTTTGTAATTGGGTTCGACGCCGTAAGACCAGAAGTCCTCGCCCATGGATTCCCGCGCCGCCTTGAGCTGTTCTTCCACGAAGGGCAGCGTGACCTTGGTTGCGGACGTGTCGGCCAGTCGGGCCATGGCTTCTGCCTTGGCCCGGGTAAAAGCCTTGACCACGGCCGCCGCCAGCCACGGATGACGCTCTGCCAGCGTATTGCGTATGCCGATCACGTGCATGATGGGAAAGACACCGGTGCGCCGGTAGTAATCCTTCGCCGCGGCGGTCGGATCCGCAAACAGCCAGTCGACATCGGGATTGGAGGCGGCCGGCTCCCCCGGCGGACGGGGGGAGATATAGCCGTCCAGATCGCCGCGATTCAGCATGGCCGATACCGTATCGTCCGCCGGGGCGCTTTCCAGGCGCACGCCCTCGGGCAGCTGTAGCTTGATTTTCTCCGGTCGTCCGGGTTCGCTGATGCCGCCCTGCACCCAGGTTACGTCCCCCGGTGCAACTCCGTAATCATCCTCCAGCAACGCCCGCGCCCAGACGATGGCGGTCAGCTGGTATTCGGGAACACCGATCCGCCCACCCTTGAGGTCGGCAGGTTCCTTGATTTTATCGGTACGCACGTAAATGGAAGTGTGGCGGAACGCCCGCGACGGGAACACCGGTACGGCGATGTACGGACACTCGCCCCTTGACGCCTTGACCAGGTAGCTGGAGAAGGACAGCTCGCTGATGTCGAACTCCTGGTTGCGGAAGGCGCGGAAGAACATCTCCTCCGGCGACAGAGTCATGTACACAGGATCGACCCCGTCAATGCTCACGCTGCCGTCGAGCAGGGGGCGGGTGCGATCATAATCACCCATGGCTATGGACAACTGCAGCCTGGACATGCGTTCAACCCCTTTTATTGCGTATAACCCTGCACATACTCTCTCACAATAGCATCTCCGTTACTGCGGGGTCGTCGCACAGAAACGCACCACGGCCGGCACTGCCCCCGCATTACCGATTATAAGATAACTTCGTTAACTGTTACGTTCGTGGCGTCGGGCTGCCGCTCCGGGTTGGCGGATTAAAGCCGGGAGATGTCAGCGGGCCGCCTTGCGCCGGTTCTGTTTTGCTTTTTTTTTGGAGATACGGTGTGCCAGTTCCCGGGTGGAGGGCAGGGTGTGCTGCTGCTCGGCGGCGCTTTTTTCGAAACCGGCACAATTGTCGATGATTTTGCGCAGGGTCCGGCGCGTAACCGCGATGTCCTCTTCCGGTACACCCTTGACCGCAACATTATTCATCTCGACGGCCAGGGGAATCAGCTCGTGCTGCAGATCGCGACCTTTCCTGGTGAGATAAATATAGACGTTCTTCTTGTTGTTGGGAGACTTGCGGCGGCTGACGTAGCCGAGTTTTTCCATGGTCTTCAGTGCCGCATGGGTGGTGGGATCGACCACCCCGGCTTCCACACTGAGTTCTTTCTGGGTAAGGCCGTCCTTTTCCCAGAGAATGCGCAGGAAAGTCCAGTGGCCGAAAGAAACGGAGTGCTCCATGAGGCGCAGCTGCAGTATGCGCATGAAACCGCGCCAGGCATCCTTGACCAGATGAGCAAGTTTGTCCTGCGGTACCGCTTCCTGCCAATGACGGAGGATTGCCTCCATCCCCGGTTCCGACCGTTTCGCTGATTTGCTCATGTTGCTCTCCACAGTTACCGGATCACACCGCCACCGATCACGGCTCGGCTGCATCACCGGTAATGATTCTGTTGTCCATTTACCCGGCCGGGCGGCGAAATCATTTCCGATCCTGCGTTCCTGACTTTCAGCGGCATAAATGCATGCACGCCGGTCGTACCAGATCGCCACGGCGGCATGGGCTACAACGGTGGCGAACCCGGCCAGGACAAACCGCGCCGCGCGGTCCGCCGGCATATCCCTTCAGGGGCCGCACCGGGGCGGAGAACCGCGGCGACTGCGGCAGATCGCCGTGGCCGATAAATGCCGGATCCCGGATAAACACGAACAACAGCGGGAACCCTGCGGCGGCCGGCTTCACGGCAGCAAAGGCGATCAGGAAGGGATTTAATCGACGCTGGCAGACGCCGCCCTGGCAGCCACGGCAACAGGCGGTGTCAACGCCGACAATTATGCAAAATACAACAGGAGCAGACGTGATGCCAGTGACGGCAAATCCATCGACGCCCGCCGGTCGGATTTCCATTCCGAGTGGCAGATTCTCCCGTGAACAACAAGGCCGGTTCCGGGATATGGGGTCTGGGATCTGAAATGGTGGGCCGTGTAGGAATCGAACCTACGACCACCTGATTAAAAGTCAGATGCTCTACCGACTGAGCTAACGGCCCGTTATCCCCCGAATGTGAAGGGCGCCGATAATACCGGAGATCGAGGGGGGGATAAACCCGCCGGGACTTGATTTTAACGGCGGAGGTCCCTATTTTCTCAGCGTCTCTGCCACACGAGGATGAGCCGGTGCCTATATACGAATACCAGTGCGATGCCTGCGGCCACAGGCTGGAAGCATTGCAGAAAATCAGCGACGCACCCCTGAAAACCTGCCCGGAATGCCACGAGGACAGCCTGCGCAAACGGATCAGTGCCGCCGCCTTCGTGCTCAAGGGCAGCGGCTGGTACGAGACCGACTTCAAGAACAAGCAACCCGCCAAGCCGGCCGGCAACAAGGGCGGAGACTCCGCCGGCAAATCCGACAGCAGTGCCGCGGACAAGGGCAAGGGCGAGAACAAGGCCGCGGACAGCAAGTCCGCCGGCGGCGGCAAGGACAAACCCAAGGCCCAGACCGGCTGATAGCACCCTCCCGCCGGCCGCCGCGGCCGGCCCCCTCTGGGAAATACCGAGGAAATCCGGCATGCTGTCCGGGTCATGTATACCCTGCGCAAGTACCTGATTGCCGGCCTGCTGGTGTGGTTGCCCCTGGGCGCCACCGTGGTCATTATCCGGCTGGTCATCGGGCTGCTGGACCGGACCGTGCTGCTGCTGCCGCCGGAATACCGGCCGGAGCAGGTGCTCGGTTTTTCCGTGCCCGGTCTGGGACTGGTTCTGTCCGTGGCCATTCTGTTGCTGACCGGCATGCTGGCCGCCAACCTGCTGGGCCGGCGCCTGGTCGCCCTGTGGGAGGCCATACTCGGGCGCATTCCCCTGGTGCGCACCATTTACAACGCCGTCAAGCAGATATCCACCACCATCCTTGATTCCAGCGGCAAGTCATTCCGTAAGGTGGTCATGGTGGAATATCCCCGCGCAGGCGTCTGGAGCATGGGCTTTCTGACCAATCCGGAAGTGGCCGTGGCAAGCGGCGCAACCGCAGACGGCCTGGTCACGGTATTCATACCGACCACGCCCAATCCCACTTCCGGCTTTATCATCATGCTGCCTGACGACAAGGTGCGGGAACTGGACATGAGCGTCGAGGACGGCGTCAAGTTCATAATTTCCATGGGTGTCATCGTCCCCGCCGGCCCCCTGCGCATTACCTCTGCCGCCGGCGCTGTTGCGCAATCCGCGGCCGACTCGTAAGATGCGGCCTTTTTTGCGGGGCACAACGCCATAGCCATGCGCAGCCATTATTGCGGACAACTGGATTCCTCATTCATCGATAGTGAAGTCGAGCTGTGCGGCTGGGTGCACCGCCGCCGCGATCACGGCGGGGTAATCTTCATCGATCTGCGCGATCGACGCGGCCTGGCCCAGATCGTGTTCGATCCGGACCGGCCCGATCCCTTTGCCGTGGCGGACACGGTGCGCAACGAGTTCGTGATCCGCATCACCGGCCGCGTCCGCCACCGTCCCGAAGGCACCGTCAATCCGAACCTGCCCACCGGCGAGGTGGAGGTACTGGGCCACAGCATCGAGATCCTGAACCGGGCGAAAACGCCGCCCTTCCAGCTCGATGACGAACACGTCGCCGACGATACCCGCCTGCGCTACCGCTACGTGGATCTGCGCCGCCCCGAAATGCAGCACAACATGGAACTGCGCAGCCGGGTTACCCGTTTTTTCCGGGAATTCCTCAACGCCCGCGACTTTCTCGAGGTGGAAACCCCCATGCTGACACGGGCTACGCCGGAAGGCGCGCGCGACTACCTGGTGCCCAGCCGCACCCATCCCGGCCAGTTTTTCGCCCTGCCCCAGTCACCGCAGTTGTTCAAACAGCTGCTGATGATGTCCGGCATGGATCGCTACTACCAGATCGCGCGTTGTTTCCGCGACGAGGACCTGCGCGCCGACCGTCAGCCCGAATTCACCCAGCTCGACATCGAAACCTCGTTCATGGACGAGGACGACATTACCGCCATCATGGAGGTCATGATCCGCGAGCTGTTCGCGGAGATCCTGGACGTAAAACTCCCGGCGCCTTTCCCGCGCATGACCTGGGCGGAGGCCATGCACCGCTTCGGCACGGATCGCCCCGATTTGCGCAATCCCCTGGAGCTGGTGGAGCTGGGCGATCTCATGGCCGACGTCGAGTTCAAGGTCTTCGCCCAGCCCGCGTCCAGCCCCGACGGCCGCGTCGCCGCCCTGCGTCTGCCCGCCGGCGGTACGCTGACGCGCAGGGAGATCGATGACTACACCGACTATGTCTCCCGCTACGGGGCCCGCGGCCTGGCCTATATCAAGGTCAACGACAGCACCGCCGGCCGCGAAGGGCTGCAGTCGCCCATCCTCAAGTTCCTGCCGGACGAGGTCATCGAGGCCATCCTGCAGCGTACCGGGGCGACGGACAATGACCTGATCTTTTTCGGCGCCGATAAGGCGAACATCGTCAATGATTCCCTGGGCGCCCTGCGCAACCGGCTCGCCGCCGATCGCGACCTGTTCATCGGGGAATGGGCGCCGCTGTGGGTGGTGGACTTTCCCCTGTTCGAATACAACGACGAGGAGAAACGCTGGGATCCCCTGCACCATCCCTTCACCTCGCCCCGGGCGGAGGATCCCGCCGAAATCCAGAAGGAGCCCGGCCACGCCCTGTCCCGCGCCTACGACCTGGTCCTCAACGGCCTGGAACTGGGCGGCGGCTCCATCCGTATCCACAATCCGGACATGCAGCTGGCCATACTGGAACTGCTGGGTATCGATCACCAACACGCCCGGGAAAAATTCGGCTTCCTCATCGACGCCCTGGAATACGGCTGCCCGCCCCACGGCGGCATCGCCTTCGGCCTGGACCG